>Ga0210406_10000348_pt1 | contig 65792 bp, 60 predicted proteins | sample IncBWC30MmetaG_FD_155454 | JGI IMG/M metagenome (GOLD analysis project Ga0210406, IMG submission 155454) | Forest soil microbial communities from Barre Woods Harvard Forest LTER site, Petersham, Massachusetts, United States - Inc-BW-C-30-M | ecosystem: Environmental > Terrestrial > Soil >...
CAAGTCGGCGCAGGGCATCGAGGCGCTGCGGTGTTCGGGACTACCGGAGACATTTAGTTTCGAGCCGGTTTCCGGCTTGTCCGCCCGCCCCACCCTGTCCGTTGAAGTTCGCAGCCCCGGCGCGCAGACCAGACAAGTGACGCTGTCATATCTGTCGCGCGGCTTCGATTGGGCCGCCGATTACAGCGCGACTTTGTCGGACGACGGCAAGAGCGTCGATCTCGGGGCCTGGGTCACGCTGGCCAACTCCAATGGCGTGAGCTTTCCCTCCGCGCACACGCAGGTGGTCGCGGGAACGGTGAATCGCGAGAGCGGCGAGGAAGAGATTGAGCCGATCGACATCGGCGAACCGATCCTGGCGCAATGCTGGCCGCGCGGCTCGACCAGCGATGAGCCCATGATGATCATGGCGACCGTCGGCCGGAGCCGCGACGAATTCAGGGCAAATGCGCCGGCGCCGATGGCGATGCATGCCGCTTCCCTGCAGGAGGTCGTCGTGACCGGCGCCAAGAAAGTGCAGCAGGAACAGCTGGGCGATTTGAAGCTGTATCGCGTGCCCGAACGCACCACGCTGGCCAGCCGCCAATCCAAGCAGGTGCGACTGATGGATCGCTCCCGCATCCCGGTCTACACCGTGTATGGTGCGGAAGTGGACGTGGATGAGGATGACGCCGACTCCGTTCCCGCCCACCGGTTGCTTCGAACCAAGAACACGGCGGCAAATCATCTGGGCCTTGCGCTGCCCTCCGGCAGCGTCGCGGTGTTCGGCTTAGGTGGAGGCCAGAGATTGCTCGAGCATGAATCCGGCCTGCGCGATATCGCGGTCGACGAGGACGTTGAAATCAACATGGGGGAGAGCCCGGACGTTCAGGTAACGGCCAAGAAGGAAAAGGTTTCCATCGACCCGGCGCACGCGGATACCTTGCCGCTGGTGCCGGGAGTGAGCCTGCGATCGGTCAAAATCGGCGCCGCCCATCGCGTCGCCATCAGCAATGCCAGGCCAACCGACGTCCAATTCGAGTTGCGGCTGCAGCTCGAGGCGGGCGCGCGCGTGGTCCGCGCCGACCATGCACTGGGCGCCAAGAACGGCCGGCCCATTTTTCGCCTGAAGGTTCCCGCCAACAACACGGTCACGATTCGCTACCAAGTCGCGCACACCGGCGATCGAATTTTGCGCACTCCATAGCGGTTGCGGCCACCGCCGTAGCTTACAATTGCCGGATGTCGGTGATTATTAATGTGGCGGCGGTGCCGCGATGGTGAGAAGCCGCCAGTCGCGGATCAAGAACTATTTCGCCGAAAACAGGCTGTTCACCATTCGCAGCATCGTGGCGGGCATCATCGCCGCGGTACTGCTTTTTACCGTTGCGGGGCGCCTGTTCTACCTGCAGGTGCTGAAGTACGACTACTACGCCAATCTGTCGCAGGGCAACAGCATTCGCACCGAGCCCATCCCGCCCAGCCGCGGTTTGATACTGGATCGTCACGGCGTGGTGCTGGCGGACAATCTGCCGGCCTTCAATGTCGAGCTGGTTCGCGAGCAGGTCGGCGACATCAAGGCGCTGGACGCCACGCTGGCGCAGTTGGTCAGCATTGGATTACTGCGCAGCGAAGAGGTCGGCAACATCCGGCGCACGGTCCTGCTGCACAAAGTGTACGAGAGCGTGCCGGTCAAGCTGCTCTTGAACGAGGAAGAGATGGCGCGGTTCGCGCTGCATCGTTACCAATTCTCGGGTGTGGACATTCGCGCGCGGCTGGCGCGCCACTACCCGCTGCGGGAAATGGGTGTTCATGCCATCGGCTATGTGAGCGCGATCAACGAACAGGATTTGAAACTCATCGACAGCGCGGAATACGCCGGCACCAGTTTGATCGGCAAACTCGGCGTCGAAGGTGCCTACGAACAGAAGCTGCACGGCAAACCGGGATTCAAGGAATTGGAAGTGAATGCCGCCGGCCGCCCGGTGGATAAGCAGGGCGGCTACGCGTCCAAACTCAATACCCGCCCACCCGTTGCGGGAGAGGACCTGATTTTGGGCATGGATGTGCGCGTGCAAAGAGTTGCCGAGGAGGCGTTGGTGGGCAAGCGCGGATCAGTGGTTGCGCTCGATCCAAAAACCGGCGACATCATCGCGCTCGCCAGCACGCCGGGCTTTGATCCCAACGATTTTGTCCGCGGCCTGTCGGTTGCGCAGTACGGCGCGCTGGCGAACAGCATCGATGTGCCGCTGCTCAATCGCGCCTTGCGCGGCGCCTATCCGCCCGGTTCGACCGTGAAGCCCCTGTATGCGTTGGCCGCGCAGAAGTATGGGGTTATTTCACCGCAGCAGACTCAATATTGCCCGGGTTACTTCACGCTGCCCGGCAGCAGCAACAAGTACCGGGATGATGAAGTTCATCATGACGTGGACATGCGCACCGCCATTTCCAGATCCTGCGACGTCTATTTCTACCGGGTCGCGGAAAAGATGGGCATCGATCATATGCATGAGTTCATGAGCGCCTTTGGCTACGGGGAATTGACCGGCATCGATATTCCGGGCGAAAAACCCGGCCTGTATGCGTCACCCGAATGGAAGCGGCGCGTGTTCAAGCGCAAGGCCGATCAAGTATGGTTTCCCGGTGAAACCATCAGCATGGGCATCGGCCAAGGCCCGATCACCGTCACGCCGCTGCAACAGGCGCACTTTGCCGCAGAAATCGCCGAGCGGGGTCAGATCGTCGCCATACCGCGCCTGGTCGCGGCGACACGCGCTCCCGGATCGGTGACCGTTGTCCCACGCAGTCCGACCTTCACCAAGCCGGTCAACATCGCCACCGATGAGCAATGGAGTGTGGTCTTTGACGGAATGGAAGGGGCGGTGTCGCCGAGCGGCACCGCGCACGTGGCCGGCGCGGGCGCCAAGTACAAATGGGCGGGCAAGACCGGCACGGCTCAAGTGGTGACCGTCAAGCAAACCGAAAGCACCAAGCACAAAGATGTGGATGAGCGAAAGCGCGAACATGCCTGGTTCATCGCCTTCGCGCCCGCCGACGACCCGAAAATCGCGATATCCGTGCTCGTGGAGAACGCCGGATTCGGCGCGACTGCCGCGGCGCCCATTGCGCGCAAAGTAATCGACTCGTACTTATTGGCGGATGATGGACCTGTGTCTGCGCAGAAAACTCCCTGAGGCCGCGCGGTCACGTGAATGGACTGCGTAGGGTGGCCGATCCAATGGATTCGCGAGACAAGTGCCGAGTACTATTGGGCTCTAGAACCTGTTGATTCAATGAGTTATAGCGTCCCTGGCGTTGTGCGCCGGCTTGCCGGCTCGAACAGCTTGACGCCCCAATAATAACTGGATATTTATACAGTCGCGAGGCACAATTCAGCATCGTTTCAACTCACAAAACCTGAAGGTGCACGTGATGTCGGCTCGCCGATTCTCAATCAAACGTCGTCGTCGAAACATGGGCAGATCCACTCTTCCCACGATCAGCGGCAAGCAACTCAAATTCTTGTACAAGGCAATTGAGACCGAGCGTGACAACTTGTCTCGCGCGGACTCTTTGCTAGGGTGCCTCATGATCGCGATGGAATATGGGGAGACGATGCACAAGGGCCCGTACTACCCGGACGTGGCACAGATCGCGCATGAGATGGTGAGAAAGTCGATCAGCGCATTGGATCCGATCAACTTACCGATGCCGTCGCGCGACAGAGTCAAGCAAGAATTCTCCGCCCTAGATTGCGGGCCAGTGGAGGCGGGCTTGCAAGAGGTGCCGTTATTACCGCGGCCGATCTGCATTGCGTTTCCGCGGCAACGTCCGCAGCGCCTGCACCATCGCAACTATTCCCGTTCTTCATCGAGGAGTGCTTGCAGCATGGACTCGGCTTCTGCAAATACTTCGGGCTGAGTGGCTCGATAGTGTTCGGCCTGCTCGATGAGCGCTGAACGGCTTCGATTGAACAGGCGTGCGGCCGAGGCAGCCGTTGCACCATTGCGCGTGGCGAGAACCGTTGTGATTGCACGTGCCTTGCTCACTGCGCGTTTGCGAGTGTCGGTGCTCATGTCGGCATACGACACCCGGCAGTAATCGGCGACCAGACGAGCTATCGTTTCGATGCTGGGGCGCGTAGTAAGCCTGTCGTGATCGGCGGATTGCCCCGCGCTGCGCGCGCGTCGCGGGCGTCGCGTGAAGATCTCGATTACCTGTGGTGATATCCCTTCCGATTTGCGGCGTCGGTACGTGGCTGGTCCGGGAGCGCCGATGCTGAGCCCGCTCAAGACCCGATCGGTGTTGATCCACGGCAGTGAATTTGGCGTGAGATAGGCGTCATCGGCGGTCCAGATCCGCGTGCGCGCGGCGGATCGGTGCAACCACAGTACAAAGTCGTCAAGATAAACTTCGTCCAGCGGAATGGCGGCATAGTGCTTAAAGATGCTGCCGCGTTGCCCAAGCGTTTGGCGTACGTGTATGGCATAGGCGCCGGAGATGTGGTGCGCCATGGCACCCACGGGCGCGTGGGCGACTCGTAAGGCGAATCGAATTTCATTGCCCTCGCAGCGGCAGGCATAGATGGCGCCGCCGCACCAGAACAGCATGCGCGTGGCGATGCGCCCAAGTGCCCGCCAGTCGTCGTCGGTTTGAATCAGCGCATCGGTGTGACGCGCACGTAGTACGAGTTGTACCAGCGATTGCGAAAACTGTGGTGCAGGGTTGTCGCCCATTCCTTAGGTCCTTTTGATTCCTGACCGATAGACTAATCGGGTGCCTGCGCTTCCGAACGCCTCCCGGTTTCTGCCCGGCTTTTTCGGAAAATAACCGAACAAGTCGCGCGTTCATGCCGAGTGTCCTTGCAAAACAAAATGCGGCGCGGATTGTGTCATTAGATTCGCAGCGGAAATAGAGGGATTTGACTGTTTTGCGAAAATTAGTTTTCACGTTGAGTATTTCTCTTATCGACAAGACGTGCGAGATGGTCGAACCTGTGCGTCGCAGGGACTGCAAGCGGAAAGGAGTATCGCTTGTCGCGGCCACTCAGGCTCGACTTCCACGGTGCGATTCATGTCGTGCAAGTGCGGGGTCGAGAGGGATTGAAAATTTATTTTGACGCGAGCGTGTTCAACCACGCTGCGGTTGCAAGGTGGAGCGCGGTTCCGCACTTGCTGCGATTCTTCAAGTTGCTCGATGAGTGTTGTTCGGAATGTGGAGTGCAGTTGTTCGGTTACTGCATGGAGCCCAATGACGCATCGTTGCTGCTCAGAACCATGGGTGCGCCGTTGGATGCCTGCATGCAGCGCCTCGGCGGGCGCTACTCGCGTTACTTGCATATAGAACAAATCTTGCCGAAGAGTGTGTGCCCATTCGCGGCACGCTATGAATCCAAGGTGCTGGCGCCGGAGTACTTACCGCATGCGTTGCGGCGGGCGCATGCGCGTGCGCTGCGTACGGGGCTGGCGCGCCGTGCGGTTGATTACCCGTTCTGCTCGGCGCCTGCGTATCTGGGCGCGCGTGCTCCAGTGCACCTGGAGACCGATGCCGTGTGGCGGGCGCTCGAGCGCAGGGGGTTGTTCGGATTGCGGGGCTATCGGGATTTCATGGAGAAGGCTGAGACGCCTCACCTCGCGGTGCTGTTTGAGCAGGGCTCTCCGCTCGATGCGCGGGTGGTGGGCGGGAATTTATTTGTCGCACAGGCGCGAGACGCGGCGGGGCATCCGCCGGCGCCGGTGACGAAGGATCAGTTGCTCGCGGGTGTGGCGAAGTTGTTGGACGCTGAGCCCGAAGCATTGTTGACGGCGGGCCATCAGGCGGTTTTGGGGAGAGCAATGGTGGCGTGGTATGCGCTGCGCTTGGGCACGGCGAGCTTGCGCGAGGTGGGCACGTGGTTCGACGTGAGCGGAGCGACGCTGGGAAAGGGGATACGACACTATCGGCGTGTATCGCCGGAGTTGTTCGAGAAAAAGACATTGCCAGGAATCCAGCCTGCGGCCGCGGCACCGGGTGACGAGAGCGACTGAAGGGTTTGTCTGGCACGCGAATGGAGCCCGAAGTGAGCTGCGAAGTTCATGCGTGGCACCTGGGGCTGCGTGGTATCGGGGCGCGGTGGAGGTCAATCTTGATATTGGGTGTGAGTGTGCAGATTGAGCGCAGCGCCTGGTTTTCAGCTGCTTTCTCGCGACTGCATCGACGCTGAGGTGTGATGGCAGACTAGAAAACGATTCTCCCGGTGGCATGCGTGGTGATGATTGCGGTTGACGCGTTCGCGATCCGCGGAGCAGCTTGATTTGGCTACCGCGGATAGCAGAGCGTTTTTCATTTTTCCATTACGTGCATACGCACAAGGAGATTCACATGATCACGAACCAACCAGTAGAACTGGGCAAGGTTTCTGAGGAAACGAAGCATACGGGCATCGGCGAGGGCGACAGCTTTATGCTCCCGACGACCGACCCGCAGACCTAGAGGTGCCTTAGGCGGATGCGCGGCTGAGCGCATCCGCCTTTTCAAAAGTGGAGGAGCTAAACCATGCTGGGCGTCGTTTTGCTTGAGCTGGGAAAAATGTCTGAGGAAACTCCTGAACCCGGCGTTGGCACTGGCGATGGCATTCTTCACCCCGTTGACTTCACTGGATCGTAGCGGACGTCGGGTTATGGAAAACAAAGCATTCGAAGCTGATGCGGATCAGCCGTGCTCCATTCGGCAGCTCGCCATTGCGTCGCATGTGCATGTATGCGTCACCGGGGATGGCTGCGTCCTTTTGGATCTAAAACGCGACAAGTACCTGGGTCTGGGCAGAGGCGAGACGGAACTACTGGCCGCTGCAATCGACGAGTGGCCGAAACCGACTTGGGAATGTGGAGCGGATTGCCTAAGCGCATGCGCTAAGAGCCCCCGGCTGGACGAACTGTGCAGCTCGTTGGCCGCTGATGGATTGTTGGTTCCTGCTCAGCGTGAGTGCGTTTCGGCTTCCCGAGAGCCTTTGCCAGGCATGCGGCGGGAGTGGATTTCGATAGGCGATGAGCTTGAGGTCCCGGGTCGAATTGGCTTGAGGCATTTGGCGAATTTTGTCACGGCGTTTCTGTGGGCGCGGTGTTCGCTGGCGTGGCGGCCAATCTTATCGACGGTGGAGACGGTGCGCGCGAGGAAATCGCGACGTGTCCATGACGTGAACTTGACCGACACGCTCGAGCTGGCCGCCATGGTGGATATCTTCCGTCGGTTGCGGCCGTTCTTGTTTGCGCCTGAGGGCCGTTGTCTGCTGCACGCGCTCACCTTGGTGCGGTACTTGAGCCGGTATGGCCTTTATCCAGAGTGGGTCATCGGTGTCGCAACGCAGCCGTGGGCGGCGCATAGTTGGGTTCAGTCGGGCAATTTTCTTCTGGATAGCAATCCGGAAAAAGTGTGTCGCTATACGCCCATCATGGTGGTGTAAGCGGGTGTTTCGCTATGTCGCAATGATGTGGAACGCGGAATCGCCGGAAGCGGCGGCTGTCTCGTTGGATCTCGAGCGCAAACTCAAGGCGACGGCATCGGACTGGGCTCAAGTGCTCAAGGGTCCGGGATTCGGGGTATGGGTCGCGGAACGATCGACATGCTTTGGCGCCCACCTTCTTTGCGACGATGCTGGTGTGGTCGTCGGTGAGGCTTTTGCGCGGGTCAAGGATTTGCAGAGCGATGCACCGGCCTACGATGCAAAGTTCAACCGCATGGAGACCTTGGAAGCGCTAAGGACGCAGGGACGCAGTCTAGCCGCAAAGTTTTGGGGCAACTTCGTGGCCTTCATCGTGGATCGCGTGCAAGGCAACGGTGGCAGAGGCGCGAGGTACGTTTTCAAGGATCCGAGCGGGACATTGCCCTGTTACTTTACTGAACAACAGGGTGTGCAGGTGGTTTTTTCGTCTTTAGAAGACTGTCGTCGGATTGGCTTTTCATTCCGGGTGAATTGGGAATTCGTAAGATCAAGAGCGGTCAACAGTTTCCTCGACACGGAAATACCCACGTTGTTGGGTGTCTCGACCGTCCATAGGGGCGAGTGCGTGGCCTTCGATGATCGCGGTAAGGCCATATCGCAGTCTCTCTACTGGCATCCGTCTAGTTTTGAGGGAGCGTCGGATTTGGTAGTGGATTCTGCCGCCGCAGCGAAGTTCATGCGGGCGACGGTGCGTAGCTGCGTACATTCAATGGCGGGGCATCACCTGAGCGTGCTGGCGCAAACCTCCGGCGGCTTGGACTCGTCCATTGTCTTAGGCTGTTTAGGTGATGCGCCGCACAAACCCAAAATCACGTGCTACACGGCGTATCTCAAGGATTCTGTATGCGATGAGCGGCGCTGGGCGCGGCACGCCAGTCAGCGCGGTGGGTATCGCCACATTGAGGTTTGTCGGGGGCCACGCGACTTGGTTTTTCGAGATTTGCCGGCGTTGGCGCCGTCCGTGGAACCTGCATCATTTTTTCCCATTGGCAGCGGGGGCCTATGGACCGAGAAATGGCCGCGGAGCATCGGGCCACCGCGACGTTCACCGGAGAAGGCGGAGACTCTACGTTTTGCGCGACCACCTACAGTTACGCTGCCGATCACTGCTTGAGAAGGCACGGGCTCAACTTGAAGACTTGGAGAACTGCGTTGCGAGTGGCTGCGCGGCGCGATCGAACCCTATGGAGGGTGCTGGCTAAGGCCGTCTCAAGGGAGGTGTTCGGCACGGGTAGCGAGGATGAGCGACGCCGACGCGCATCATTTAATCGGCTGGTTTCCGCCGAGGTGAAGCGAGACGTGGCGAGACGGCACGAGGGTTCCTGGTTGAGCGCAGGTGGGCGCATATCGGAGGAAACGCGACTGCGATTGGGGACCTTGGCATTCCCGCCGGTTTTCTATGATCTGTCTACGTCGGCGAGCAACGAGTCCCCGTGTGTGGTGTCACCGTTGTGCGCGCAACCGGTCATCGAGGCTTGCTTGAGAATTCCTGTGGACATTCACTTCGATGGCGGTCGTATGCGAGGCCTGGCGCGACGGGCATTTGCGGATGTCGTTCCTGCGCAGATTCTGCGGCGCCAATGGAAAGATCGGCCCCTGCTATATTTCGGGGAGGTCATCCAACGCAACTTGCCGTTTTTGCGCGAGCGGTTGCTCGACGGCGCACTGGTGAGGCAAAGGATTCTGGACCGTGCCGCAGTGGAGCTGGCGTTGAAAAATGGCCCTACGGGCAGCAGCGCTGACAGTGGCGAGATTTTGAGTCATCTGGATTTGGAGCTATGGATTCGGGACAGCGTGTGAGGCGCTGAGTCGATGCCAACGGGCGTATTGCTCGCGCTTTCGCGGGCTGGCATCTTCTTTGCCGGTGAGCCAGAATTCGAACCAGTCGATGGCGATCTCTTGGATGGCGATGATCTGTTCGGGGTTTTGCGGGGTGTGAGCGGGATGTTTGTCGACTGCTGGCATCAGGTACATCTGCGCCGGCCTATTCAGATGACGCAATCGACTGTAAGTTTCCCATTTGCCGATAATCATGCCAAGTCCGCCGTCCTGGCAGGTCATGAGCAGCGGCGTGTGAATGTGTTCGGCATTGAAACCTGGCGCATGCATAAGCCACTGCTCTAGTCCCACACCAAATGCGGGGCCGCCGTTGAGAACTTCGTCCATCTCGCGCCAATTGCCCAAGGCCGATTGAAGGTAGCTTGGGTCGTAGTTATCGGCCGCAATGGCGGCGGCGAAGGGAAAGCCGGAATGCGCCAGGGTGTACTCTACCCAGTATCCATTGTTGCTGAATCCTGTTAGCGCGATCTTATTTTCGTCGGCGAGGCCAGACTCCACAAGTTGGCGGCTCAAGGCCTCATAGACCAGCTGGTGATCTTCGGCTTGGCGGATGCCTTGCCCCGCACGCAGCACTTGAAGCTCGAGCACCGCTATATTGCGAGTCGCCAGCAATTGACCGGGATAGGCAGGGACGTCGGTGGGTCCTAGACCCATGCCGTTGTACCCCCAAGATCCTTCGAGGCTGAACTCTTCGGCTCCAAAACCGGGACCGTAGGTGGCTTGAATGACGAGCGGATATTTCTCGCCCGGCCGATAGTCGGCAGGATAAATAAGTTGCGCGATCCAGTGTTGACCGGTAGGCAGCACGCCCGACATGCGCTCGACGCGTCCCAGCTTGAACTTGTCCAGCAGGTGAGGATTGGTATCGAGCACGAGGCGGCTCTGTCCGGTTCGAGCGTCTACGGCGAAAATTTGCGGAGGCGTGTTGAGGGACTGGCGAGTTTCCAGGCGGATCGGCAGGCCCAGGGTCTGCGACGGCTTGGGCGCTTTGGCGACGGGCAGCAATTGCCAGGAGTCACTGACGCGGATGAATTGCTGGGTGATGAGGTCCTCACCGGAATTGTTCGTTGAAGCTATCTCAATTTCGCCGGGCGATAACCAGTGCGCTATGAGCAGGCGTCGATCGGTGAGGTCGACCGGCAGGACGCGATATTGTCCGGTTCGGACATCGATTTCCGCGGCCGCGTTGCCGGAGAGGCCGACGGGATTTTGAGCATCCACCGGCAGGTATGTGGGTGCCAGCAGCACGGTGTCATCCTTGGGCGACCAATGCACCTGACCTCGCAAACTCAAAGGTGAGTTCCAGAGCATTCGCGAGCTCGCTGCGCGCAAATCAACGACGGCGTAGCGTACGGGGAGACGCACTTTAGCGGTGTTGGTCAGGCCCGCTTTGAGCTCTGGATTCAAGTACCTGTCCCAATCTTTCGGCATCGTAGCGGCCCCGATCCAGACAACTGCGTAACGGCCACCGGGGCCGACCGATACGTCTCTGGAGTACGGATTGGTGGGATCGTGCCGCTTGCCGTCGAGGTCCAGGCGCCTAAGTCCATCGGGCGAGCGAATGAACCAGGAATTCTTGTACACGGTAACGAGTCTGGCTTCTTCACCGATGTAGCCCGCCAAAATGGAGATGGCGTCGGATGCGTCGCTGACCGTAAATCCATGGGCCCACATTTGTTCAGCGTGCGAGGTTGGTGGCCGCACTCGTGCATTAAAGAGCAGGGTGCCGTCGGGGGCGTGCGCGAAAGAAAGGATGTCAGCGGGAGCGTGGGTCAAAAACTGATGCTTGCACGTGATCAGGTCCACGGACATGATCTGGCGGGTAGCGCGTGCATCGCTCCACAGGAATGCAACTTGGGTGTTATCAAACCAGCGGATGACGTTGGTCGTATCGACGTCCGCCTGTGATGCGCGAGCACTGGTGGTTGATCCCAAGCCGGTGGTGAATAGATGCGCACAAAGTTTCGGGTGAGCAGCAGACTCCAGTGAGTTTAAGGGGCCGGTGAGAAGATCCATCCACACGCCATTGCGCTTCACGTCCCCGTAGACTAAACGAATGAGATAGCGAAGACCGTCAGGCGACGTAAAGCCGTCGCCGGCAGCTTGCCCTGACAATAGTTCGTTTCGGATCACGCGCACTGTGGCGACGGCGTCCGCGGGAGTCAGTTGGCGCTTTGGGCTGACGGCTGCTGCGCTAGTGCGGAGAGGGGCGGCGAGCGAGGATGTCAGCGCGGCCGCGAGCAGAAGTCGACGCGCTACCATGCTTGTTTTACCTGCAGGGACAGGGTGCGGCCGCGAGGATCGGCATTGGTGGGGTCGTAGGTGACTTTGAAAAAGGCCGGGGCAGTAAGCGGGGGATTCGAGTTCAACGCATTGAGGATGCTCAGACTCAATGTGGTACCGCTAGCCCGGATGAGCCAGCTGCCATTCAAGTCCAGGGTGGTAAAAGCGGCGATGCGACCCGCGGGCACCAAATTGGTGTCGGTGTAGGCATTCGCGAAATTCACGGCGGCGTTCGCGCCCATGCTTCCGTTTGACCAGCCGCCGCTGGCACGTAGTCGGAGCCTCAAGGGCTCGCCGTAGGTATTGGCGAGATTGGCGGTGGTACAGGTTTCGCAGTATGTGGTTTGGAGTTCGCGAATGTAAGTGGCGTTGAAATCAAGGTTGAGCTTATTGGAGCCGTTTAGGGCGACGAACGAGTGCGCGCCGAGATCAAGTCCTTCAGTTTTTTCGTGGGTGGCATTGATTGCGCCGTAGGTGTAACCGTAGCGAACGCCGGCGAAGCCCGTGTGACCGGCCGAGAGATCGAACACCTGTTGCGGAGGTTCGAGGCCGGCGACGAAGGCTGCCACCGCCGCGTCGTTTGGAAATTGCCGGATGAGTGGACCGTAGATCGCTTGATTAAGAAACACGGTGCCGTTAATTGGGGGAATGGTGATCCGGTTGCTGTAGATGATGCGATAGTAATTGAGCGAGAAGCGCGTGCTGGGAAGCCTCGCCGGCAGAAAATCGAGACCGGCGGTGAGATTTCTCGAGGTCTCCGGATGCAAAGTTTGATTGCCAAAAAATAGGACGCTGGCGTTGCCCTTCGGGTCGCTGGGCTGCGGGATGCCGCTTTCAATGATGACGCGGTTCGACGCCGCCACCTCAAATAGCTCGGTGGGATCCGGTGCGCGAAACGAACTACTGTAGGCGACCCGGAGGGCGACTTGATCGAGCGGCGACCAGAATACACCGAAGCGAGGATTGGTTTTACTGCCGAAGTCGGAGTAGGAATCATCGCGGACCGCAGCGGAGAGATCGAGTTTTTTGACCCAGGGCAGTGCGTTGGCAGGCGTGACGAGAGGCGCGTAGAGTTCAGCGTAGGCGGCATGTACGTGTCGCGACGTGGGCTTGTCAATGTTCGCGAACACGGTCAGCTCGGAGAAGGATTCTTGACGATAGGCGACGCCAACCGCGGCCTTAATGCTGGAACCGCCCGACGTAAAGAGCGTGCCGTCCAGCTTGAGGTCGCCTTCCTTGATCGTTTCGAGAGCGCGAACGTAGGGCGTGCCATTGATGTAGGGGGGTTCCGCCGGATTGAACACTTCGGTGGTCAACGTATCCACCTGGCTGAACAGCGCGTTGCCCTCCAAGTGCCAATCGCCGAAGGCGCGCCATTGGAAGCCGGCATTGGCCGAGGTCGAGTTGGTCTTACTGTTGGTTATTTGTTGAATTTCCCTGGGGTTGGTCACGGCACTTTGTCCGTCGTTACGTTCGAGTAGCGCATCGGCGAAAATCTCCAGAGTCGATCCCAAGGATTGATGGGCACTCAATACGCCGGAATAACGCTTCGCCGAAGGGAGTATGTCGGTCGGCTCTTTTAGAGCGGCGGTGAAGGTTCGTTGATCTGCGCGCAGAACGTTCGAGTCCTGGAACTGAAACACAGCCAGGGCGCCGCCGGTGCTCCAATCTCTGCCGACGCTTTGTGCGATCTGCTTCAGCTCGCCGCCGCCGCGGCCTAACTTATCGAGGCGCGCACTGGTTTCCTGGCCATTGAAGTCCTTGCGCAAAATGATGTTGATAACGCCGCCGACGGCATCCGAGCCGTACACGGCGGAGGATCCGTCGGTGAGCACGTCGATGCGCTCGACGGCGCTCAGCGGAATCATGGAGAGATCCACGCCGCTGCCGACCGACGAGGCGGCGACTCGATGGCCGTTGAGGAGGGTTAGGGTGGAACTGCTGCCTAAACCGCGCAGGTTAGCCGCAGTGGAATTCTCGATATTGTTGAATCGATCGGCCACGCCAGTGAGTTGACCGTCTGGGCTGTTAGCGCCGCTCTTAACGTTCTGAGGCAGTGCTGTGATGAAATCGGAAATTGTCGCGAAGCCGCTGCGATTGATAGCGTCTCGATCGAAGGTCAGTAGCGGCACGGTCTTGTTCTCGACGCCGCTGATGTTGGTGCCGGTGACGACGATCTCTTCGAGACCTGGGGTCTTATTGTCGTCGCTGGTGCTGTTGGAGGCCGGTGGCGCGGCGACGTTTTGATCGCGCGGCGCTTGCGCCGGCAGAGGCGCCTCCGGCATCGCGTAGGCCAGACGCGTGACTGCGGCAGGTTGCGGGGAGTTAGAGTCGGTGGTGGACGACGCACTGTCCAGCACTTGAATGGTGTTCTCATTGATGTTCACGGCGCGCAGATGCGTGCCGCGCAGAATCAGCGAAAGTGCGTCGGACACTGTGAACTCGCCCTTGATGGCAGGTGCCTTCAGATGCTGGACGCTGGTGGGCTCGTAGGAGAGGTTGCAATTGGCCTGGACGGCGAAATCGCGCAGAGCCTTGCCTAAGTCCTCAGCGGGAATGTCGAAGCGGGCCTTCGTGTCGGCGCGCGCGTTAGTGTCGGCGGCGGCCGGCGCGATGAGCGGTAACAGAAGCGCCAACGAAAAAGTAAAAGCGGCAGCACAGCCTCGCGCAAAGCGGTTTCGCAAGATTATCCCCTTATTTGTCAGTCCCCTCTGTCAAGACGTAACGGGGACGTAACAATGGATCAGGGGGCGGTGAGTTTTATCTCGTCGGTGCGCTCGATGACGCGCAAGCGATAGGCGTTGGCCATGGCATGAGCAAAGCTGTCCGGGTCACCGATGCGGAACACGCCGCCGACTCGCAGCTTCTCGGAGACGGAAGCATCGATGGTGAGTCGGCGTTTGCCGTAGCGGTTGAATTCCTTGGCGGCCTCGCGGATGGAGGTGTCCTCGAAGATCAGCTGGCCATGCCGCCAGGCGGTGACTTTGTCGATGGCGGGAGAATCCACGGAGTCGGGTGAGTTGGCGGCGAAGCGTAGGCGTTGGCCTGGATTGAGCAGAATCGCGTCCAGGGGTTCGACGGGCAGCAGATCGGGCGCGGCCAACGGTTCGATGGCGACGCGGCCCTCGATGAGCGTGACGGTGAAGGAATGTTCGGCTGTGTCCTCGCGCCGCACTTCGAAACTCGTGCCTAGGGCGATAACCTTGCGTCTGCCGATGATCACGACGAAGGGGCGGGTTTGATGCTTGGTGACGTTGAACAGAGCTTCGCCACTGTCAAGCGTCACTTGGCGGACGCGGTCGGTGTAGTCGACGCTGACGCGGGAGTTGGCGTTCAGCGTAACTTCGGTGCCGTCGCTCAGTTCGACCGTTTTTTGTTCGGCGTAGCCGGTGGAGAGGCTTGGATCCTTCAGCAGATAGAAGGCGGCGGCGAGTACCATTGCGAGCGCCGCGGCGCCGGCGAGCCCAACGCGGGTTGCGCGTGACGATTGGCGCATGCGCAGCAATGCAGCGAGCGGCATGGCCGGGCGGGGCTCCTGCAGATGCGCGGGGAGGTTGCCGCTGCGCTGCCAGGCTTCGGTGGCGAGTTCAAAGGCTTGCGCGTGCCGGGGGTCCTCGGCGAGCCAGCGGCGCACGCCGGCCTCGAGTTCGGGGCTTCGCTCGGGGCCGTGCAGGTCCGTCACCCAGACCGCGGCCTGGGCGCGAATTGCACGCAGTTCGAGCGTGTCGGGGGCGGACGTCACTCGAGAGGACCCTGTTCCATGATCACCAGCAATGCACGCGCGATGTGGCGTCTGATCGTAATATGGGAGACGCGGAAATGCGCGGCAATCTCTTCATAACTATAGCCGGCGCGTTGGGCGAAGTAGATTTCGCGCGTGCGCACGCTGGCGGCGTCCAGCAGTGCGCGGATGCAGTTGAGGCGTTGTTCTGCGTCGATCGATTTTTCGGGCGATGCGGGGTCGATGAACGGATTGCGTGAGTTGAAGTATTCGAAGGGGACTTCGCGGCGCATGTCGGGTCGGCGGCTGCGATGCAAATCGACGGAGAGATTTTGCACGGCGTGGGTGAGAAAGGCTTCCTCGTTGACCACGGGTAGATCTTTGCGCCGGTAGCGGTGCAGGCGCAGCATGGCCTCTTGAATGAGGTCCTCGGCGTCCTCGTGAGAGCGGCCTTTGCGCCTTAGGAAATTCAACAGGCGCTCGAAATGCGCGGGTCGCGATTTCATTGTTGGGCCTGCGAAGCCGTGTGGGGTTTGGTTTCTTGGCGCACGACCTTGAGTTCGCGAGGAGCGGTGATGCCCAAGCGGACGCGGCCGGCGCCAATGTCGAGGACCATGATTTGAATGTCGGGGCCGACCATCACGACTTGGCGCGGGCGGCGGGTGAGAACGAGCATGTCCATTGCCTCCTAGATCAACATTATAGTGTTGACACACTGCCGTGTCTAAGGAGCGTTCATGCAATAACTTCAATTCAACATTCTAGTGTCTAGACAATACGGTGTCTACGCCGCGATTGTGAGTGCGTGGACTTCAATGAGACCAGACTGGAAATCGGCGCCGGAATTCGCGAGTGGCGGAGGCGTCGAAACATGACTCAAGAGGCGTTGGCGGCCGCTGCCAAGGTGCATGTGAACGCGCTGGGGAGAGTGGAGCGCGGAAAGGCCAACCCCACGTTGAAGGTGTTATGGAAGATTGCGACGAAGCTGAAAGTCTCAGTGGTGCAATTGCTTTTGGGACCGGCACGCGAATAGGGCTGGAGGCTGGGAAGCGCTATTTTCGGGCGTGCCGGCTAAAACCGCGCGGTGAAATGTACCCCCCAGTTTCTCGGCTCGCCCAATTGCACGTATAACTTGTTCGGAAAGTCCGGCGGCTCATTGCCGAAGAAGAAGCCGCGCACGGTGTAGTTCTTGTCGAGCAGATTGCGGCCCCACAGGTACACCTCCCAGCGCGACGCATCCCAGCCGAGTTTCCCGTTGACCAATCCATAAGCGCTGGAGCGCGTATCGTTCGGCGGCAGGTCATAAAAGAATGCGCCCATGCCGGTCACGTCGAGGCGGGCGTAGGGTCCGCGCGGGTCGCGCCAGGTTGCATTGACAGCCGCCTGCCAGGGTGGCGCATGCGGTAAGGCGCGATCGGGGAGCGTCTCGCCGTTTTGCACGAACCCGTGATACTTGCTCTGCAGCAGGCCGAGCGAGCCGCCGAACTCCAGGCTCTTCGCGGCAGCCCAGCTGAGCGTGCTCTCCAAGCCGTAGTTGAAACCGGACTTCGCATTGCCGGTGAAGAAAATAAACGTGTTGGGATTGTTTGGATCCAGTTGTTCACTGGTCAGCAGTTGCTCGTTGTGGCGGGTCATGTAGAACAGCGAGGTGTCGATGCGCAGCCGGCCGTCGCTCATTTGTGCTTTGTGGCCGACTTCGAAGTTCAAATCGGATTCAGGCGTGAACTGCAATTGGTTGGGCGGCAGTCCGGGACTCAAGTTGAAGCCGCTGGCCTTGTAGCCGCGGGCGATGAGTGCATACACGTGCTGACCGTCGGCAACTGTGTAATCGATGGACGCCTGGCCTCCCCAGAGATTGTCGGCGGGAGCGAAAGTGTTCGCGGTCGTCGGCGCATCGAGATTCGTGGTGCTGTCGTTGTAGCTGCTGGTGTGGCGCTCGCCGCGCAGGCCAACGGACCAGCGCGCGCGTTCGCTGAAATTCCCGTCCAGCTGTCCGTACACGGCGCCGTTGCGCGAGCGGTAGCGGCTCGACACCACGCTCAAACTGTCTGAGTTCTGCGTCGCATCGAAGGGATCCACATAAGTTGCGGCACTGGTGTCAGTCAGGGACTCGCGCAGCTCGAAGGCGTAGATGCCGAAGAGCCAGGAGATCCCGTGCGCTGTTTGCGGCGCCGGCGTATCGCTCAATCGAATCTCCAAGCTGCGAGTCGAGCGATGGCGCAGCTGATCCTCGGTGGCGTCATCGGTGTACGGCGCCCAGAGCTTAGGATTGCCCCAGTCACCATCAAAGCCATAGTTGACCTTCGTGTCGGCATACGAGGCGATGGTGGTGAGCGTCACCGGCTCCCATCCCGTGTACGTGGATCGAGCCGAGAGTCCGGTGGAATATTGCCGATCAACGCCGGGATGATCCGATTGCGTGGTGCGGGTGTTGTCAATGGCAAATGCATCGTAACCGTTGTCGATTTGCGCGCGCAGCAAGGTCAGGTCGACGCGCCAGGCGTCATTCGGCTGGTACTTCCACTTGCCGCGCAATGTCAGCTCGTCGCGATTGTCGGTGTTGCTGCGGTCAAGATAGGCATTGTGATAGAAACCGTCGCTGGTGTATTTCTGCACAGCGAGCCTGAACGCGGAATCCAGCGAGCTCACGGGACCGGTGAGCACGGCGCCGTAGGAGCGCTCGTTGTAATCTCCTGCATCGAATTCCGCGCGGCCGCTGAACGTGTCGGAAGGATCGGCGCTCTTCACATAGATCAGGCCGGCGAGGGCGTTGGCGCCGTACAGCGTGCCTTGAGGGCCGTGGAGCACCTCGATGTGATCGACATCGAACAGTGTTGCCGCTCCGCCTAAGCCGCTGAAGTCGATGTCGTCGATCAGGAATCCAACGGACGGATTCGGTGCTCCCTGGTACTGCTGCAGCTCGCCAATGCCGCGGATCTGAAAATACCGCGGCCGCGACGTATCGCCCGCCCAATTCAGATTGGGCACCAGCGGCAGCACATCCTCGAAGTGTTCCTGGCCGGCGTCGCGCAAGGTCGCGCCCGACAGCACCGAAACGCTGCCCGGCAATTCCTGCAGAGAGACCGATCTTAAGGTGGCTGTAACGACGACTTCGTCCAGCGGTTGATTGTCGGTGCCTCCAAAGGCATTCGCTCCGCCCGCAATCACCAGAGCAGCAAACAGAATACTTAACTCGGAACGATGACTACCCATGCTCCCTCCGCCGGTACTAACCGGATCAGGTTCAATGGGTTTGCTGGTGTGCTTTTACGGCTGCCAGCATCTCAGGCCCTCAAGGCCACCCCAGCTTTTGTCGAATTATATCTTAAGTAAAAAAGAGCGCGCGCACTGCACCAACCAACCCGCCCACGACCAGAATCACCATGGGTAGGAAAGTCATGCCGTAGCCCACGTCGCGCTTGCTGGGGTCCTTGACATAGGTGTAGGCGTACAGCTCCCGGCCGACCAAATAGACCGCACCCAGGGCCGCCGCAACCACGGGGTTGAAATAGCGGGAAAAGAGGTATATTCCCGGCAAAAAAGCAATCAACTGTTCCAAGGTATTCTGCTGAACGCGGAAAAGGCGCTCGAAAATCTCGTTGCCGGTAATAGCCGGCGCCTTGATGCCGTAGCGTCCCCGGGCCGCGCCGACTCTGAAGCCAAACACGATGAACTGCAGAACTGCGAGCGCAGTCACGATATCGACATAAGCCATGGATCTTGTCCCCCTGTTATTGGATTCTAGCACTCCGTCGCCGGCTGTTTTCCGTCAGGCTACACATTATCGTCATTGACTCGAGGTCCGCAGTCCGCAATGAGTTTACCCCGAAAATCCTCCCGAAACGGTACGCGTGGCTATGCCCACTTGGTCGAGATCGACGTGCCTGTCGCGCGCGTTTGGCGAGCATTGACCGAGCCGGGTTTGATTCGCATCTGGTCAGGCCAAGAGTCTGAGATTGATCCGCGCCAGGGCGGCATTTACCGGATCGGCAAGCGCAGCGGCAGCGCACGGGAAGCACATATCGATGTTTTCGAGGTGAATCGGCGCCTGAGGCTCATTTATCTCAACGGCAAAAACTCACCGCCGAGCGACAGCGCCGCGGTGGACGATTTCATCCTGGATAGGCGGCGGGGCGAGGGCAAGACGTCGCTGCGGCTTTTGGGGTCCGGAATCCCTGACGCGCCGGAGTGGGACCGAAGCTATGCCAGCATTCGCATGGGCTGGGAACGGTTCATGGGGCGCATCAAAGTGACGCTGGAAAGTCCGCCCGTAGCGAAGAAACCGGTCAAACTGGTACCCAAGGATCCGCCCCTCCCCGGGCTTGATTATTAAGCTAGCGCCCGTAATCGGAGTTGCTATGCTTGTGTCCGTCAGGTGGGACCGATAAATAAAGTAAGGAGGGGACAATGCTTGGGTTCCTCATTCGCGCCGCGTTGGTCGCTCTGGGACTTTGGCTGGCGACCGACTGGGTTTCCGGTGTTTCCATCGACACGCCTTCCACGTTGGTTCTCGCCGGCATCCTGCTCGGCGTGGTGAATTCCATCGTCCGGCCCATTGCCATTTTGCTGACACTGCCGATGACCATTCTTACTCTCGGCTTATTTCTGCTCGTCATCAATGCCGGCATGGTGGCCTTGGTCGCGTGGATGTTGCCGGGCATGCATGTGATGAGCTTCGGCGCAGCCTTTTGGACCTCGATTCTGGTGAGCCTGGTGAGCTTTGTCGGCTCGTGGTTCGTGGGCGGCAAGGGGCGGTTCGAGGTGATCAGAAAGCGCGGTTGATGCGGCGACGGCTCGGTTGCGGCGACGGCTCACTTAAGACGGCGGCCGTTACTGCTGCGTCTTCGGCTCCGCCAAGGTCTTAGGATCGGTGAGGCTTCCGCCGGGCACGGTCAATATGCTTACCCCGATGATGGCGATCGCCATGCCGATGAGCTGCACACCGGAAAGATGCTCATGCAGCACCAGCCACCCCAAAAGCGCAGCGATGGCGGGGTTGACGTAGCTGTAAGTGCTGACGATGGTGGGCGTGGTGTTCATCGTGAGCCAGCCGTAAGCCGTGTAGGCAAGTCCCGAGCTCAAAAACGTCAGGTAGCACAGCGAGATCAGGCCGGGCGCATTCGGCGGCCAATGGATCGAGTCGCCGCGGACGAGCGCAAAAGTCAGCAACATCAGGCCGCCCATCAGCATCTGCAGCGCCATGAACATCATCGAACCCAGGTCGGTCGTGATGTTGCGGTAGTACAGCGTGCCCAAGGACCAGGATGCGCACGCAGTCAACACGCCGAGCTGAGCCAGTGATCCTTTCGAGAAGATCGGCCCTTTGGGCACCAGCATCAACATCGCGCCGATGAATCCAATCACCAGCCCTACGACCGCCAATCGGGTCAGCGGGTGTCCGCGACGTCCGAACACCCCGAGTCCGGCAATCCAAAATGCGGAAGTGCCGTTGAGCAATGCCAACTCATTGCTCGGCAGATATTGCATGGACCAGGTATTCAAGCCATTGCTGATGAAGATCATGAAGAATCCCGCGATGGTGACGTGGCGCCACTCGGCCAGCCGTGTCGGCAGGCGGCTATGCCCGTAGAATTCCGCGATCAACGCCAGCAAAACACCGGCCGTAACGAATCGAATGCCGGCAAAAAGAGCAGGGGGAAGATTCGCGACGGCGATCTTCGTGAATACAAAAGAAGATCCCCACACCAGGTACACGATGAGGAGGCATGAGAAGACTTTCGTGGAATGACGCGAGTCGCGCAAACTAATCGAGGCGGCGCGGCGTGCCGACGCGGAATACCCAATGGCAAACACCGGACAGCAGCGCCGCCGCGATGAACTGCGCCGCGGATTCGCCGTCGATCATTCGACATTCCCCATGAGTTTTTTCACCGGCCGGCTGATTGCCAACAAGATCGCTCCCGCTCCCACGGTGATATACACGATGTGCATGTACTGCCCCGGCATGGCGGGGATATTATTTGCGTCGAATTCTCCCGCAATCAGCCCCGCGACGAGATTTCCCAGCGAGGTGGCGAGAAACCACATGCCCATCATCTGGCCGACGAAGCGCTTGGGGGCCAATTTCGTGTAATAACTCAAGCCCACGGGGCTCAAGCAGAGCTCGCCGAAGGTGTGCAACAAATAAGTCATCAGCAGCCAATAAGGCAGTACCTTCGAGCCGTGGGCAACGATTGCCGCCGCCGCCGCCATGACCAGAAATCCGGAGCCCATCAGCATCAAGCCAAGCGCAAATTTGGCCGGTGCGGAAGGGTTGAGCTTGCGCCGCGCCAACGCGATCCACGCCCAGGCGAAAAATGGCGCGCACAAAACGATGAAAACGGAATTCAGCGCCTGAAACCAACCGGTCGGAATCTCAAAGCGCAGCCACCCGATCATGCGGTCGGTGTAGCGCTCCGCGAATAAATTGAGGGACGAGCCGGCCTGTTCGAATCCTGAGAAAAACAGCGCGCAGCCGACGAAGAGCACCACCAACACGACGCCGCGTTTGCGCTCCTCCGTCGTGAGATCCGTGAACAGGAAGTAGTAGGCAAAATACAGAATTCCCATGCCTGCGATGACGTAAGCGGCGCCTTGGCCCAACCGCAACGCATTCATCGGAATCCACCCGACGCTGACGCCCAGAACCACGAGCGCCAATACACCTGCGCCAATCCACAGCCGCAGCCATTCCTTGGAGAGCGGCACGATCTTGTCGCTGCCGGCGGCATGTACGGTCGTGGCGCGCACCCCGGCCTCTCCCAAATACTTTCGCGTGAAATAAAACTGCACCACGCCGATGATCATGAACAGGGCGCCGGCGCCGAATCCCGCGCGCAAGCCGAAGAATTTCTGCGCCAGAGGGATGATGAAGGGGCCCAGGGCGCCGCCGATGTTGATACCGATATAGAAGATCGTGAACGCCGAATCGAGACGCGCGCCGCCTTCGGGGTATAAGCCGGCCACGATGGCGCTGATGTTGGGTTTCAGCAGCCCAACACCCAGAATGATGACCACGAGACCGATGTAGAAACCCTTTGGGCTGGTTGAAATCGCCAGCAGCAAATTACCGGCGGTAATTAATGTTCCGCCGATCATGACGGCGCGTTGCGCACCGATCAGCCGGTCAGCGACCCAGCCGCCGGGCAGCGCTGCCAGATAAACACCGGCATTGTACAGTCCGTAAATCGCCGCTGCAGTCTTGTCGTCGAGGCCGAGTCCACCCGTCGCCACCGAGGCGACCAGGAACAGGATGAGAACCGCGCGCATGCCATAGAAAGTGAACCGCTCCCACATCTCGGTGAGGAACAGTGTGGCCAGCCCGCGCGGGTGTCCAAAGAAGGTCGCGCTCAAATCAGACTCCGGCTTCGCGCTCGGCCCGCTCCGCTTCCTCTTTTTCCCGCGCCGCTATTTTTTCTTTGAGGAGCAGTCCAGCCATGATGATCCCTATTTCGTAGAGCAAGTACATCGGCACCGCCATGGCACTCTGCGACACCGCGTCGGGAGGCGTGACAAAGGCGGCAAAGATGAATATCCCCAACAGCACAAAACCGCGATTCTTCTTGAGCGTCTTGATCTTGACGAAGCCCGTCCACACCAATAGTACAGTAGCCACAGGGACTTCGAACGCCATACCAAACGCCAGCAGCAACACCATGACGAAATCCAGGTAGCTGCCCATATCGGTCATCATCTGCACACCGGGTGGAGTGGTGGCGACGAAGAAGCTGAGCATCACCGGAAAAACCGCGTAGTAGGCGAACGCGGCGCCGAGATAAAACAGGATGATGCTGGAGATCAGCAGGGGAATCGCCAGTTTTTTCTCGTGTTTGTAGAGGCCCGGGGCCACGAACGCCCATGCCTGATACAGCACAATGGGAATGGCCAAGCCAATGCTCAAGAGCAGCGCCAACTTGAACGGCACCGTAAAGGGGGCAACCACGCTGGTGGCAATCATGGTTGCGCCGGTGGGCAATTTCGCTATGAGCGGTTTCGCCACAAAGCTGAAAATCTGGTTCATGTAGAACGCGCAGGGCACGAAGCAAACGCCCACCGCCAACATCGCTTTGAGCAGGCGATCGCGCAGCTCCAGCAGGTGCGAGATCAGCGTACCTTCGGCGAGAGCGCCCGGTTCGCCGGGCTCACTCATTGGCGGGTTTGTTTTCTGGCGGGCTCGCGTGCCAATCGGCGCCATGCACGGTCGCCGCTGAATCCGGTGAATACTCGGCGGCAGGTGCGCTTGCGGGCGGCGGCGCTGCCGGCGGCGGCGCTATGTTCGGCGTGTAGGAGGTGTCAAAGGCAGCAGGCGCGCTGGTCCTGGCGGCATCTGCTGAGCTTGAGCCGGTCGATTTGGTTTGCTTCATCAGCTCTTCGGTGCTGATTTCGCGTTCCAATTGCTCCGTCAATTGGCGCGCCATGGCGCGCGCTCGCCCCACCCAATTGCCGACCTGCCGGGCAACCTTGGGCAGTTTCTCAGGACCTAACACAATGAGTGCTATGGCTGAGGTGAGCAGTATCTCCGAGAACCCAACATCAAGCATGCGGCATCAGGCGTTGGTTTTTGGAGGTACCTTGACTTCGCTTTCCCGCGCCGCAGCGCTCGGGTCGAAGTCTGCGTCCTTGTCCTGCTTGAGCTGCTTGGCCTTTTCTTCGGTTTCACCGTCGTTCATGGCGGACTTGAAACCTTTCACGGCGGCGCCCAGGTCCGAACCGATGGAGCGTATGCGCTTGGTCCCGAAAATGACCAATGCAATGAGCAAAACGACTATGAGCATTCTAGTGTCGAACATCTAGCTTCTCCGATTCCAGGTGTACCCGATTGGGGCGCCATGATACGCCAAAGATATTATGACATTTGACCGCGACACATCGTTGCGCGTTCGGTCGCATTTGAGGCTTTGATCAACTTTCCAGCCAAATCGTCACAGGACCGTCGTTGGTCAAAGACACCTGCATATGAGCGCCGAATTCCCCGGTTTCCACGCGTCCATGCTGCGCACGCGCGGCCTGCACGAAGAAGTCGAACAGACGGCGGCCGAGTTCCGGCGGCGCCGCGGTGGAAAAGCCGGGTCTTAGGCCCTTCGCGGTGTCGGCCGCCAGGGTAAATTGCGGCACCAGCAGCAGCTGCCCTTTAACCTGGGTGAGGCTCAAGTTCATTTTGCCGGCGTCATCCGCAAACACCCGGTACTGCAACAGGCGGGCAAGCAGCTTGAGCGCGGCAGCCTCGTCGTCCGCGGGCCTCACCCCCAGGAGCACCAGCAAACCGGGCCCTATTGACCCGACCGGGATGCCGTTGACCTCGACCCTGGCTTGGGAAACGCGCTGCAATAGGGCAATCATTTGTTATGAAAATCCCACTTCTGTACAGAAAACTGCCAATTTATACAGCTTAAGATCCATTTCAGAGCCAATATGTGACGAGTAACGGGATACAAATGGATATCCTGGTGCTTCGAAGGTGAATTGGTAATTATGGTACACACTGCCGTATTTCTGGTCATGAACTCGTGATTTGTGGAACAGAATACGCAAAATAGGCCCAGTATCACTTGGATAATGCCATTCGGCGTGCTCCCAAGATCGGTTGTTCCAACCACACACTCCTAAAGGATATTGCCTGGGAGACCAAGAGATCGGGCGCCTGTTTTCTGTACATTACCAAGATGCAGCCCGCTCCCTTTACCGAAACATACTGGACCAGCCCTGACGGGCTGCGCCTCTACACCCGAGTTTACGAAAGCGAAGCCGCCGGGGCTGCAAGCGTGCTGTGCCTGCACGGCCTGACGCGCAACAGCCGCGACTTCGAAGATCTTGCGCCGCACCTGCAGCATCGCTATCGCGTCATCGTTCCGGATTTGCGCGGCCGCGGCCTCTCCGCCCGGGATACGAATCCGCAAAACTACCAGCCGGCGATCTATGTGCAAGACATCCTCGCCTTGTTGGACACCGTCGGCGCGGCGCAAGTTAGCGTGATCGGCACGTCGCTGGGAGGCTTGCTGGCCATGATGCTGGGGGTTGGCTACCGAGCCCGCATCGCGGGCATTGTGCTGAACGACATTGGACCCGAGGCCGATCCGGCCGGCATCGAACGCATCAAGGGCTATGCCGGCCGATTGCCGCCGCCCAAGGACTGGAGCGACGCGATCGCACAAACGCGAACCATGTTTGGCGATGCGTGGCCCAACTTGAGCGAGCAGCGTTGGTCGACGATCGTGCGGCGCGGCTTTAGCGAGGATGCATCGGGAGCCATTCGCGCCGATGCGGATCCGATGATCGGCGAGATGCTGCGCGCGGCTCCCGCCGCCACGGCAAATCTCTGGCCTTTCTGGAAGGCGCTGCGCGGCTTGCCCATGCTCGCGATTCGCGGCGAACGGTCCGACATCTTGAGCGCCGCCGCTTTCGCGCGGATGAAAGCCGAAAATCCCGGGCTTGTGCAGCTCGAGGTCGCACAACGCGGCCACGTGCCGTTGCTGGATGAGCCGGAGTGCCTCGCCGCCATCGATACTTTTCTCGCGCGAATCCACTGATTTCGATGCACCGGAGCATTGTGTGAGAACCGCATTTCTCTTTGCCCTCAGCTTTCTGACATCCATCCCTGCTCAAGGCAGCGCCCCTGCGTATTACGAGGTCAACGGCGCCAAGCTGTATATCGAATCCTTTGGAAAAGGCCCGCCGGTGCTGTTTCTGCACGGTGGATTGATGTTCTTCGACAACGCCTATGCAAAGCAGCGCGATTACTTCGCGGCGCATCATCGGGTCATCGGCATCGATCAGCGAGGGCATGGCCATAGCCCGGACGGCCCATGGCAGCTTTCCTATCAGCTCATGGCCGACGATACCGCAGCGGTGATTCAAAAACTCAAAGTTGGGCCTGTCGATGTGGTGGGGCATAGCGACGGAGCGAACATCGCCATGCTGCTCGCGCGGGATCATCCGGAACTCGTGCGGCGCGTGGTCATCTCGGGCGCCAACCTGCGAGGCTGGTCTGCGGAAGTGTGGGAGACGCGCAGGCGATTGCCGCCTGCCCAGGTCGAGGAAAAAATAAAGAATCTCGCGGCTTCCCTGCCGCCCTATTTTCGCTCCGATTACGCGGCCATCAGCCCGGATGGTCCCGATCATTGGCTTGCCTTGGTGACAAAGTGTTTTTGGTTGTGGGGCCAGGCGATAGTGATCGATCCCAATGACCTGAAGAAAATACAGGCGCCGGTGTTGGTCATGGCGGGCGATCACGACTTCACTTCGATCGAGGAGACCACCGAGATGTTTCGAGGTCTGATGCGCGGGCAGCTATTCATCGTGCCGGAAACCGGGCACGGCACCTTCCAGAGCCGGCCGGAACTGGTCAATCTCGTTGTCAGCCATTTTCTGGATGCGCCGGACAGTGAGATGCCGGTGCGCCCGACCGGGGTGTCAATCAATCAATGAGTGACATCGACGATGTGAACGCGATCGAAAGCGCCGTTCAATCTCCGTGCAGACGAAATTGCTGCTTGGATGATGACCTCAACTGTCTCGGTTGCTTTCGATCCATCGAGGAAATCAAGGAATGGGGGCTTGCCGATGAGCAGCGGCGCCGCATCATTCTGCAAAACGCCAAGGTGCGCCGCGAAGCATCCGCCAAGAGTCATTCCTTCCGTGGCAGTAACTCGGCAAGCGCGTAGAGCGTTTTCTGCGGAAAGCGGTCAAGGGGATAGTATTTCTTGATTATCGAGATCGCTGCGTCGTAAGTGCGTATGTCGAGATGCCGCAGCAAGTAACGGACGTCCTCTTCATCGTGAAACTCTGCGCCGATTCTCATCGCCAGGCACTTCATCGCAAGGAGGTATGTGGGTTGAGCCACCATCACACGCAGATGATCCAATTCAAGGAACGGCACATGGTCGCCGTGTGCACTCGCGAATCCTTTAACTCCGTCGTTGAGCCAGTCTTGACTCAAGCCCGCACGGACGCCAACCCGGGCCGCCGCCTGGCGCACTCGGGCTGAAGGGCGAAACACGGCGTCCACGTCTTGCGTGGAGGGGCGGGCGGAATAGGCGAGGCACATGACCGCACCCCCAACAACAAAAAGCTCACCCTCGGTCCCCGAATCGCGTAGCTCCTCATTGAGAAGAGCGAAGAGCCGGTGGATATCGGTCTGCGTCAGCGAAGCCACTTTCAGATCTGCTTGCCCAAGCTCGAATCGATAAAAATGTTGCGGCGTCTGAATGGCGGTGGCGAGTGGGTCAACAGGTGTAGTCGCAGGCTTTGCAGCGAAGTGCCAAATGCAGGCTCGTCCAGTGGTGTGACCGAGCGCGTCCACGCAGGTGGCGAGATAGAGCAGCGAGCGCAACCGTATTCCACCATTGCAGCGACATAGTTTTCGAGGTACGGCGTGAGGGTGATCGACGGGGGTGACGCTGTCGCATCGCGCATCTCACCGGGAGTCAAAGCAGAGAGCAGCGAATTGAGCTCAGCGAGCGCGAAACTCGATCCACCTTGACCGGCGGAAGCTGCGACACATTCCTGGAACCGAGCCGCCGAAGCAGGCAGCACCCGACTCAGCACGTAGGCGGACATGCCCATTCCCGCACGCTCCGCGGCATGCTGGATTGCGTTTTTTTCCTCGCTCGACACTCGGATCTGCAGTTGCGCGCTCTTTGGTTCTTGACTCATCGCTGCAGTATCCCAAAGCCGCAACAGCATGTCAATACATGTGTATTGACATCAAAATCTTGAGGAAATAGCCCTGTCCGGACTCCCGGCGCTTCGCTACTTGCGCCACAACGTCGGCGTGAACAGAACGAGGATGGTGAAGACTTCCAGCCGGCCAAGCAGCATCGCGGCGGAGCAAACCCAGGTCTGGAAATCGCTCAGCACGCCGTAGTTGCTGCCGGGTCCCACCAATCCTAAGCCGGGGCCCGCGTTATTGATGCAGGCGATGATGGCGGAAAACGACGTCATGAAATCCAAGCCGCTCGCCAGCTGCAGGAAAACCAGCGTCACGATGCTCATGAAGTACAGGAACACGAATGCCAGTACGGCGAATACCACCCGGTTGGCGATCACCACACCGCCGACCTTCAGCGGCCGCACCATGTTCGGATGCACCAACTGATTGAGTTCGCGGTGCGCCTGCTTGGCGAGCACCAGCGTGCGGATCATTTTGATGCCGCCGCCGGTGGACCCGGAACTCGCCACGATGCAGCTGAGGAACATCATCCACATCGGCGCGAATATCGGCCATCGCGCATAGTCCTGAGTGTGCAGGCCACTGTCGATCGCGATCGAGACCAGATTGAATGTGGTGCTGCGAAGCGCCGTGGGAAAGTCGGCGTAGGTGCCATGGAAGTACAAGAACAACGAGACGCCGACGCAGCTGCAGAAAAGCACCCCCAGGATCGCCTTGGCCTCGGCGTCGCGAAAGTACGCCTTCACGCCGCGTTGGCTCCAGGCAAGAAAATGCGTCGCGAAATTCAATGCCGCCAAAATCGAAAAGATGGTCAGCACCATCTCGATGGGCAGCGAATTGAAATGGCCGATGCTGGCGTCGTAGGTCGAGAAGCCGCCCAATGACAGCGCGGAAAATCCGTGGCATACCGCGTCGAACCAGTTCATGCCGGCGAATCTCAAGCACACGATGCAAGCCGCGGTCAGGCCGGTATACACCGCCCACAGCAGTTTCGCGGTTTGCCCGATGCGCGGCGTGAGCTTGCTGTCTTTCATCGGCCCGGGCATTTCCGCGCGGTAAATCTGCATTCCGCCGACGCCGAGCATCGGCAGGATGGCCACCGCCAGCACGATGATGCCCATGCCGCCCAGCCAGCTCAATAAATGGCGCCACAGATTGATCGAGCGCGGCAGGAATTCGAGCCCCGAGAGAACCGTGCCTCCGGTGGTGGTGAGGCCGGACGCGGCTTCGAAGTAGGCATCCGTGAAATTGATGGGCAGGTAGTCCCACAGCGGGAATCCGGCCACCGCCGGCAATGCCACCCAGGTCAATGCGACCAGCATCAAGCCGTCGCGGGTTTTGAGTTCGCGCTTGAAGCGCCGGGTACCCAGCCACAGCAGGGCGCCGAGAACGAAAGTCGCCAGGGCGGACAAGACGAATGACCAAAGCGCCGGATCCAGTTCCCACACCGCCATGACCAGCGGCGCGAGCATGGTCGCCGAAAACACCATCATGACGAGGGCGAATACGTGCGCGACCGGCAGTAAAATGTCTTTCACAAAAAGGAAGCAGAGCCTTGGAACAGCTTTTCGACGGCTTCGATATGCCGGCGGTCGGTGAGAAACAGAATAAGGTGGTCGTCCGGCTGAACCGTGGTGTCGTGATGCGCAATGATCACATCCTCGCCGCGAACCACCGCGCCCAATGTGGTGCCTTCCGGCAGCGAAATGTCCTCGATGCGCCGGCCGATGACCTTCGAGCTGTCGGCATCGCCGTGCACCACCACCTCGAGCGCTTCGGCGGCGCCGCGGCGCAGCGAGTGCACGCGCACCACGTCTCCGCGACGCACATGGGCGAGCAATGAGCCGATCGTGACTGTCTGCGGCGAGATCGCGACATCGATCGAGCCGCTTTCGATGAGTTCGGCATAGGAGGGCTTGTTGATCAGCGCCATGACCTTATGCGCGCCCAGGCGCTTGGCCAGCATGGCTGATAAAATATTCGCCTCTTCGGAATTCGTCAGCGCGGCGAATACATCCGCGCTGTCGATGTTCTCCTCGAGCAGCAACTCCTCGTCCGCAGCGTCGCCGTGCAGCACCGTGGTGCTTTTCAACTGCTCAGAGACGCGCCGTGCGCGCTTGCCGTCGCGTTCGATGAGCTTGACCTGATTCTTGCCTTCCAATTCGTTGGCAAGCCGCAGTCCGATGTTGCCGCCGCCGGCAATGACCACACGGCGCGCAGGGGCTTCCTCACGGCGCAACTCCTTCATCACGACGCGAATGTCTTCACGCGCGGCCAGGAAGAAAACTTCATCGCCGTCCTCGATGACGGTGGTGCCCTCGGGCTTGATGCTTTTGCCCGCGCGATAGATGGCGGCGACTCGCGCATCCGCGGACGGGATATGTTCGCGCAGGGTGCTCAGGGCTTGCCCCACCAGCGGGCCGCCCTGCAGCGCGCGTATGCCCACCAGGCGCACCCGGCCGTCGGCGAAATCCAGCACTTGAAGCGCGCCGGGATAGCGGATCAGGCGGGCGACGTACTCCGTCACGAGTTGTTCAGGGCTTATCCAGACATCCACCGCGACCGCGTTCTCGCCGAACAGCCGGTCTCTCTCGGTGTAGTCGGCCGAACGCACGCGGGCGATCTTTTTCGGCGTGCGGTACAGCGTCCAGGCGACCTGGCAAGCCAGCATGTTGACCTCGTCGCTGTTGGTCAACGCCACCAGAATATCCGTGCTCGCAATCCCGGCGGCTTCCAGAATGCGCGGGCTGGAGCCATTGCCGTTGACGGTGCGGATGTCGAGGCGGTCCTGCAAATCCCGCAAAATCTCCTCGTTATGGTCGATGACGGTCACATCGTTCGCTTCCTCGCGAGAGAGGTGATACGCCGCCGTGCGGCCCACTTGTCCGGCACCTAGAATGATGATTTTCACAGCGGCGTTACTCTACACGACCTCGAGATTGGCGTAAGACAGCATCAACCACTTCGTGCCCTGTCTTTCAAAATTGACCTGGATCCGGGCATGCGGTCCATTGCCCTCGAAATTGAGCACCACGCCGTCACCGAACTTGGAATGCCGGACGCGGCTGCCCATGCGCATGTTTGCAGCGGGCGTCTCCTCGAGGGAGCTCGAACGCTTCACGAAAATCGGCCTGGACACCTGCAATCGCGGCCGTATCTCCTCGACGAGCTCCGGCGGCAACTCGCCGATGAAGCGGGACGGCTGGCCGTAGGTGTCCACGCCGTAAAGCCGGCGCTGCTCCGCATAGGTGATGTACAAATGACGCATCGCACGAGTCGCGCCGACATAGCACAGGCGCCGCTCTTCTTCCAAACCGGCCAGGTCGGCCACCGAGCGTTGATGCGGAAACAGACCGTCTTCCATGCCGGCCATGAATACCACCGGAAACTCCAGTCCCTTGGCCGAATGCAGCGTCATCATTTGCACGCAATCATCGTAAGGGTCCGCTTGACCCTCGCCGGACTCGAGCACCGCATGCGCGAGAAAGGACTCGAGCGGCGACAGCTCGGCCTCAGCCTCGGTTTCCGGCGAAAATCCTCGCGCCGCGCTGACGAGTTCCAGCAAGTTCTCGATCCGCCCTTCGCCGCGCTCGCCTTTTTCCTTCTTGTAGTGCTCGATCAGGCCGCTCATTTGAATGACATGATCGACCTGTTCATGAAGCTCGAGACCGTTGACCTCGCGTGCCAGCTTGTCGATCAGTTCCATGAACGATTGCAGGGCCTGGGCCGCGCGTTGCGGAAGCGCGCCTTGGGCGCAGGCGATGGCGCTGTTCCATAGCGAGGTGGTGTTCGCGCGTGCGTTGTCGCGCACCACGTCCACCGTCTTGCCACCGATGCCGCGCACCGGCAGATTGACCACCCGCTCAAACGATGTGTCATCCGCGCGGCTCGCGATGAGACGCAAGTAAGCCAAGGCGTCCTTGATTTCGGCGCGCTCGAAGAAGCGCAGGCCGCCGTACACCCGGTAGGGCATGCGCGCGTTCAAGAACGCTTCTTCGAAAACCCGCGATTGCGCGTTCGAGCGGTACAACACCGCGACCTCGCGCCGCGCACCGCCGCGGGCAACCCATTCGCGGATGCGATTGACGACGAAATCCGCTTCATCGCGCTCATTGAAGGCCGCATACAGTCTGATGCGCTCGCCGTCCTCGCCGCTGGTCCACAGGGTTTTGCCCAGGCGGCCGGCGTTGTTCGCAATCAGCGCGTTGGCCGCCTTCAATATCGTCCCCGTGGAGCGGTAATTCTGTTCCAGCTTGTACAGCACTGCCTTCGGGAAATCGCGGCGGAACTGATTCAAGTTCTCGACTCTGGCGCCGCGCCAGCGATAGATCGAATTGTGCGTGACGACGCCGCCCGCGATGAAGTTATGGGTGCGCTCGACGTTGATGTCGTAGACCTCGGCATCGCAGGTCTCGTACTCGATGCGCTCCACCACGTCGAACCGGCCGGAATCGACCACCATGACCATGCCGTTGCGGATGCTGGCCGCCGTAATGAAGGGCAAGGACTTCTCGAGCATGTGTCCCTGCAGGACGTAGCGGCCGTCGAGCCGCTCGCGGATGGCGCGTGCGATCGACATCAGTTCGCCGAAGTCGGCGCGCACGGTCTCGAAGCGCCAACTTGGGGCCCCAGGCTTCGCGGCACGCACACTGAGGCCCATGGCTTCTAGGACGGCGCGATCCTTGGCCGACACGCTCACCACGGAAATACGATGCATCGGTGTGCCGCCGCGCCGGTCGCCGCACAGGGTGATGACGATGTTGCGGCGGTTGGAATTGCGCCCCTGCGGCTGGTGGTGCGGCCGGTCGATATCCAGCCCCACTTCTTCCAGCAAACGTTCGGCGGATACCAGCGAAATCGGCAGGCCGAAGCGCAGCGACGTCAGCACCTCGTCGATGCGCGCTTCGTTTTCGCTGGTGTGGGTGCGGACGATCCACAGTGCGTCGGCATGCTCTTGGAGGGCACGTTGCTTGAAGCCCACCATGGGCCTTGCCTGACCTTCGGTGTATACCTGCGAGGTGCCGAGCCGGTAGCCCACCCCCTCCTTGTGCATGAGGTACAAGAAATAAGTCTGGGGTGTCTCGCCGAGTACGTAGCCGGCGAAGTGCACGTGCTCGGGCGTGCTCTTGACGACGGCGCCGGAGCGCAGATGCACGCACACGAGCTGTCCCTGGCGTTGCCTCGCGAAGCACTCGGTCACGCGGGCCGGACGCAGATCACCGCTGCCGTAGTTCGACAGTACGGAATCGCCGGGGACGATCGACTCGATGGGACGCTTCGCGCCGTCGCCCATCGTGACCTGAGTCCCGGCTGCGAGACACTGATCGTCATCGCCGACAACAAACGGCATGCCGTCGGGCTTGGCGAGCAGCATCAACCACTTGTACTGGATGGCATTGGTATCTTGAAATTCGTCCACCAGCACGTGTTGGAAGCGGGTTCGGTAGTGCTGCAACAGCGCGGGGTTATCGCGCCACAGTTCGTAGGCGCGAAGCAAAAGCTCCGCGAAATCCACGACCCCCGCCCGCTGGCAGGCCTCTTCGTAGGCTTGGTAGATCTTGATCAATTGGCGCCGGGTGGGATCGCCGTCGTCCCTGATGTGCGTGGGGCGGTGGCCTTCGTCCTTCTGGGCATTGATGAACCAGAGAATTTCGCGCGGAATCCAGCGCGTCTCGTCAAGATCGAGCGCCTTCAAGACCTTGCGCAGCACCCGCGCCTGGTCTTCGGAATCCAAAATTTGAAAACTTTGCGGCAGGCCCACTTCGCGCCAATGGATGCGCAGCAGCCGGTGCGCCAAACCGTGAAAGGTACCCAGCCACATCGCACCGCTCGGCAATCCCAACAGGGTTTCGATGCGGCTGCGCATTTCGGCGGCGGCCTTGTTGGTGAACGTGACCGCCAAGATGCTGTTCGGCGAAGCACCCTCGACCTGGATCAGCCAGGCGACTCGGTGGACCAATACCCGCGTTTTGCCGCTGCCCGCCCCGGCCAATACCAGCGCTGACCCCAAGGGCGAGCCTACCGCCTGCCGCTGATCCTCGTTCAGGCCGTCAAGAAGATGAGATACATCCATAAGGGCGCGGATTGTACTGCACGTGCGCCTTGAGCAGCCTCTTGCATTTCAAGAGATTTTCGGACGAGTTTCCTCGGCAAATTCAATCAGCGCGAGCACCAGGGAAAGCACTACGGGACCTGCAATCACGCCGATGGCGCCGAAAGCCGGAATACCGCCCAGAACGCCGACAAACACCGCCAGGGCAGAGATTCTTGCCCGGCCCGAGATGAGAAGGGGCCGAAGCACATTGTCGAGCCCCCCGAGCAGCAACCCCCAGATCAAGATGAAAATACCGGCGCCCCAGTGCTTGTCGAAGAACAACCATATGACGGCCGGTATCCACACGAAGGCCGCGCCGCCCACCGGCAACAATGACAGGAGCGCGGCCAACACGCCGAATACCACGGGCGATGGCAGGTCGGCGAATGCAAAGCCTATCCCCAGCAAAAATCCCTGCAGCAGGGCCGTCACGGTGGTTCCGAACACGATGGCGCGGGTGACGGCGCTCAGTTGGCTGAACAGCTTATCCTTGCGCTCCTCGGCCATGGGGATCAAGCGCCGCGCGCGCGCGATCATGACCTCGCCATCGCGCAGAAAAAAGAACAACAGAAACAACATGATTGCAAAAGCCAGCAGCGAGCCCAAGGCTCCCAGAAAAAACGAGCCGCCCAAACTCGCGGCGCGCTGCATCACTTCGCGCGTGCCGGAAACCAGCCAGGATTGCAGCTGCTCGGCCGAGACGTCGGCGTGTGCCTGCAGCCAGGTATTGATGCGCGCGATCCATGGGAATTGCTGCAAATCCGAAAACGACCTGATGTCCATATCCGTCGCCCATTTTTGGACTTGGCGCAGCAACGCGGAAATCTGCGACACAAACTCCACCGACAGCGCGCTCAAGGGCAGCAGGATGACCACCGGCGCCAGTACGGTCAGCACGCCGGCGCTCAAGGACTTGAGCTTCAAGCGGCGCCGCAGGCGAATATTCAACGGAAACAGCAGGAATGCGAGAAACGCCGCCCACGTCATCGGCAGCGCAAACGGCTTGAAAATCAACACGAGTGCAAACGCGAGAATCGCGGCAACGGCAAGCGTGAATACCCGGGAGTAAAAACTAGGTGTGGCCGGCATCGGAACATCCTAACATTCGGTGTGCACCCCAGGAGCCTGTATGAGTATTCCGCGAGGCCGCGAGCGTGACCGCATCGCTCAGTCGACATTCACCGCGGCGGCAAGCGTTGTCGGCGTTATTTTCGGCTTGTTTGCCGCCATGACGTCGCACCCCGCCACACCCGCCGCCGCCGCGACTTCGCCGGGCACAACCGCGCCGGGCGCGACGCCGGCGCCGATCACGGCGCCATACGGATCCTGGGCCTCGCCCTTGAGCGCGGAAGCCCTTGCCGCTGCCGGAATCAATTTCGGCGATCTGCGCAGCGTCGATGGGCGCCTGTATTGGACCGAGAACGTACCGGCCGCGGGAGGAGCGGTATCGCTGTTCAGCCTCGACAACGGCGTGGCCGCCCAGGTTTCGCCGCCGGCGGCCAACGTGCGCACCCGCGTGCATGAATACGGCGGCGCGCCCTTCATCGTGGTGGGCGATACCGTGTACTACAGTCAATTGTCCGATCAACGATTGTATGCGTTGAAGGCCGGCGGCAGTGCCGCGCCGGTAACGCCGCTTAAATTTCGCTACGCCGATTGCATCGCGCTCCCTGCCGCCGCCGATTCGGGTGCGGCGCTCATTTGCGTGCGCGAAGATCACACCGATGCGGCCAACGTGCGCAACACGCTGGTGCGTCTGGCGCTGCCGGTGGCCGGCGCCGGTGAGGTGCTCATCGAGGGCACCGACTTCGTGGCGTACCCACGCTTGAGTCCCGACGGCCGCAGGCTCGCCTTCATCTCGTGGAATCATCCGAACATGCCCTGGGATGGAACCGAACTGAAGGTGGCCGAACTGACACCGCGGGGTTTGAAAGCACCGGTGCTCATTGCCGGCGGCGCGGCCGAGTCCGTGCTCGAGCCGCAATGGGACCGCGACGGTACGCTGTACTTTATTTCCGACCGCAGCGGCTTTTGGAACCTGTATGCGCAGCGTGACGGCGGCGTGCACGCGGTGTGGCCGCGGGCCGCCGAGTTTGCCGATCCGCTGTGGTCCTTCGGTCAGTCGAACTATGTGCTCCTCGGCGACGGTCGCGCCGTCGTGTGCTTCAGCGAGCGCGGCTTGGGTAAGCTAGCCGTCCTCGATCTGAAGGCAGGCACGGCGCGCGAGCTGGATCTGCCTTATGTGGAATTCTCGCACCTGACCAAGATCGATGAGCGGCACATTGCGGCAATCGCTTCGGCCTCGAAGGCGCCCTTGTCGATCGTCAGCATCGACATCGCCGCGCCTGCGGCCACGACCTTGCGAACCGCCGGCACTTCGCCTCTTGCACCGCAAGCCGTGTCGGTCGCGACACCCATCGATTTTCCGAGCGCTCAAGGACGAACTGCACATGCGTTTTATTACCCGCCCGTCAATCCGCGCTATCGGGGAGTCGCGGGCACCCTGCCGCCGTTGCTGGCGCTGGTGCACGGTGGACCCACGGCACAGGCATCGCCGGGGCTGCGCTCCAGCGTGCAATTTTGGACCAGCCGCGGATTCGCGGTGGTGGACGTCAACTACGGCGGCAGCTCAGGCTACGGCCGCGCCTACCGCCGCGCGTTGAACGGTCAGTGGGGCGTGGTCGATGCCGAAGACGTCATTGCCGCGGTTCGCTTCCTGATCTCTGCCAAGCGCGCGGACCCTGAGCGCACGGCCATCAGCGGCGGCAGCGCCGGCGGCTACACCGTGCTGGTCGCCTTGAGCACCAGCGATGTGTTTCGCGCCGGCGCGGATTTCTTCGGCGTCTCCGACATGACCGCGCTGGCGCGCGACACGCATAAGTTCGAGAGCCGCTATTTGGATTCATTGATCGGACCGCTGCCGCAGGCGCAGGCCATCTACGACAGCCGTTCGCCTTTGAATCACCTGGATGGATTCAAGGCGCCGGTGATCGTTTTGCAGGGCGCGGATGATCCCATCGTTCCGCCGAATCAATCGGCGCGCATCGTCGAGGCGCTGCGCGCGCGGCACGTTCCGGTGGCCTATGTGCTCTATCCCGGCGAAAGCCACGGCTTTCGCAAACCGGAGACCATCATCAATTCGCTGCAGGCCGAGTTGTCGTTCTTCGGCCAGGTGTTCGGATTCAAGCCCGCCGATCAGCTGCCGCCGTTGACCATTGAAGGCTTGATGCCCGCGTCCCGACCTTAGGTCTGATGTGAGGGCGCGGCGCCCGGTGCCTCCGGCACATTTTTGCCGAGAAGCCATGCTTCGATCATGGCGTTGACGGTCTCGGGCGCTTCCTGCTGCACCCAATGCGATACATTGGGCAGATAGCGCAGCGTCAGACGGCTGACGTACTCACCGGTGCCGTAGGTGAGTTCCTTGCCGAGGGCCGCATCGGCCTCGCCCCAGATCATGAGTGTGGGCGTGTCGATGCGCGGCGTGCCGCGCAGGCGGTTGCGCCGCAGACTGCGCAGCAACGCGCGATAGTAATTCACCATGGCGGTGAGCGCGCCGGGCTGCGCGGCGGCGTCTTGGTAGACGCGCAACACGTCGTCCGGGAAGCGGGACTTGTCCACCGCCATGCGGCGAAATGCGCGGCCGATCGCTTCGCAGCCGTTGCGCGCCAGCGCCCACTCCGGAATCCTCGGGAGCTGGAAGAAGAATATGTACCACGACTTCACCAATTGCCGCCAGGTGCGCAGTCCCCGCTGCGCCAGTGCGGGATGCGGCACATTCATGATGATGAGCTTTGAAATCGGCGGCAGGCCGAACATGGCGTAGTACCAGGCGATGAGCGCGCCCCAATCGTGGCCGATGAGCACCACTTGTTTTGCGCCCGAGGCCTCGATCAGTGAGGCTATGTCCTCTTGGAGTTCCTCGAGCGCATACGCCTCAACACCTTGCGGCCGCGAGCTGCGGCCATAGCCGCGCAGATCCGGCGCCCATACCAGGTAGCCGAGGCGTGCCAGCAGCGGCATTTGGTAGCGCCAAGAGAACGAGGACTCGGGAAAACCGTGCAGGCACAGCGCCAGGCGCTCGCCGGCTCCGGCCGTCGCCACATTGAAGTCGATGCCGTTGGCGCGCACGATCTGATACTGAATGGCGTCCATGAACCGAGAATATAACCCGGAGAACAACCCATGACTCGCTTTCATCTTATCCCGGCCGTTCTGGCCGTGCTGTATGCCGCCGGATGTACTCAAGCTGCCTTCGACGGCGCGGCCGAAACCGCCAAACTATCGCAGCGGGACGCCGACTGGGCGAAGGCGTCCTGGGAAGGCAAGGATGTCGAGAAGATCGTGTCCTATTGGAGCGACGATGCGCGAGTGCTCGAATCGGGACAGCCGGCATACAGCGGCAAGGCCGCGATTCGCACCTTCGTCACGGCCGCTTTGAAAATCCCGGGCTTCAAGATCCATTGGGTCTCCGAGAAACCGGTGTTGTCGCCGGATGCGAAGATGGCCTACATGCTGAGCGATGTTGAGACCACCGCGCCCGGCGCCAACGGTGAGCTTGCGACCACGCACGGGCGCTCCGTGACGGTCTGGCGCCGCGATGGGGCGGGTGAGTGGCTCTGCGTCGTGGACATCTCCAACGACCCGCCGCCTGAAGGCGTGGCCGTCGTTGATCGGCGCTAGCTTGGCCAAGCAAGGCTAAGGGAAGAACAGATAGTGATCGAGGATGAGCGCGGCGAACAGCAGCATCAAGTAGGTGATCGAGAACCTGAACGTGCGCATCGGCAAGTCCGCTCTGCGCCCCTGATTGAGCGCCAGCACGAAGTACAGGAATCGCGCATTGAGACCGAGTGCCGCGGCCAGATAGACCAGGCCGCTCATGCCGGTCAGATAAGGCAACAACGTGGTCAATATCAGCAGGATGGTGTAGAGCACGATCTGCAGGCGGGTGTAGGGAATGCCGTGGGTGACGGGGAGCATTGGAATCCCGACCTTGGCGTAGTCGTCGCGTCTTGCGATCGCCAGCGCCCAAAAATGCGGCGGCGTCCAGGTGAACACGATCAGGAACAACACCAGGGCATTGGGATCGATGGAATTCGTCACCGCGGCCCAGCCCAGCACCGGCGGCGCAGCGCCGGCGGCGCCGCCGATCACGATGTTTTGCGGCGTCGCACGCTTCAACCACAGGGTGTAGACCATCGCATAGCCGATCAGTGAGCAAAATGTCAGCGCCGCGGTCAGCGCGTTGACGCCCACGCCGAGAATCAGCATGGATGCCGCACCCAGGGTCACCGCGAAGGCAACGGCATGACCCTCCCGCATATGTCCCGTCGGCAGCGGCCTGCGGCGCGTGCGGTTCATCTGGCCATCGATGCGCCGGTCCAGAATGTGATTGAAGGCAGCCGCGGAGCCCGACGCCAGGGCGATGCCGATCGATCCAAAAATCAGCGCCGGCAGCGGAATCCAACCCGGCGATGCCAGCACCATTCCGACGATGGCCGTAAAGACGATGAGCAGGCTCACCTTGGGCTTCGTGAGCTCCAAATAATCCCGCCAGCCCCCGTGGCCGACGACGGCAATGGGCGGATTATCGGGTACGGTGTTCATGCCGCCAGGGTACCACGCCGATCTTCGGGCACCGGCCAGAGCATTCGCAGCAGAGTGACTGTACAGACGACCAGCAAAGCGGCGCCCGCATTGTGCAAGGTCGCCAGCGGCAACGGCATGGCGAAATGCACCATCGTCACCCCGATGCCGATCTGCAGCAGCACCGCAGCGATCAATAGCCCGCCGATCACCTGCAAGCGGCGGCTTTGAGCGCGGGCGAGGCACAAAGCCCCGACCGCACTCAAAGTTAATCCCACGACCAGCGCGCCTATTCGATGCGTCACGTGAATCGCAATGCGCGCCGGATTCGCCAGCACGCCGCCGGTGTAATCGATGCTAAGGCCGCGCCACAGCACGAAGGCGTCCCGGAAATCCATGCGCGGCCACCACGCCTGCTGGCAGGTGGGCAAATCCGGACAGGCCACCGCAGCATAGTTGCTGCTGGTCCAGCCGCCGAGCGCAATTTGCAGCAGCAGTACCGCAAGCCCGCCCAAGGCGAATTTTCGCAAAGCCATTTCCCGCGCCGATAAACTCTCGCGCTGCGGTGTGAGGGACAGCCACCACAAGATTCCCAATGTGGTGAGGCCGCCCAGCAAGTGTGCCGTGACGATGAGGGGCAAAAGCTGCAGCGTGACCGTGAGCGCGCCCAACGCGCCTTGCAGGCACACCAGCAGAAATAAGAAAATCACCGCGATCCGCGGCTGCTCGCGATCCTGGCGATTCCATAGGGCCCAAGCCAGCAGACCGACAATGATGACTCCCAACGTGCTCGCAAAATAGCGGTGAATCATCTCGTGCAGGGCCTTGCTGAAATTGTGGTCCGCATGCGGATAGACATGCCCATAGCATCCCGGCCAATCCGGGCAGCCAAGGCCGGCATCCGTGAGGCGGACCCAGGCGCCGAGCACGACCACCGCCGCGGCCAGCAGGGCGCCGGCGAGTGCGAGTCGGCGAAACCACTTGAGGCGTGTCTGCGGTGTCTGCGGATCCACTTTAATTCAGCCGATGGAAGACAGGCGCAGCAGGCGCTTCATGTCGTCGAGCATGCCTTTCGACTTCGCGTCGTGGGCATAGAACATCATGGCGTTGCCCAACGGGTCGATCAAATAGACACGATGGGCATTCTCCGCGCCCTCGCGGGTAGGCAGCAAGGCGAGCAAGGGCTCGCCTGCAGGGCTTGCGCGAATGGCAATCAAGTCCGGGTGCGCCGCTTGCAATTCCCGCAAGTCGCAACAATCGCCGTCGCCGATAAAAACCCGCTGCACGCGATTCATTTCGCGATCCAGCGCCAGGCGAACCTGGCGCGTGTCGTATAGATGCCTGCGGCATTCATCGTCGCAGCGCCCGTGCTGCACATACAACAAAGTCCACTTGCCCTTGAGGAATTGCGGCGTGGTTTCTGCCACGCCGGGGCCGGCGTCGACCCCGGTGCCTGCGCCCAAGAGGGGCAAGGCCAGGGACGGCAGCGGCCGAGGGGGTGCGATCAGTTCTCCCGCATTGACGCGGCCGCCCGGGCGCCAAGTCTTCCCGTAATACAAATAGAAAGAGAGTCCCAACGGCGCAAAGAACATCAGTGCCAGCCCGATCAATATGCGCCGCTGGCGCCGGTCATGGGCGGTGCGCTCGATCATGCCGGGGTGTCCTCGCGGGAGCGGCGAACATTGGTCACGATGTAAATGACCAACAGCGCCAGCGCCAAGCCAAACCATTGAACGGCGTAGCCTATATGGCGCAGCGGCGGAAATCCCGGCGCAGCCCAGGCGCGCACATAGCCGTCCGGTTCCGCAGGATCGAGCAAGATCACGTCGGCGGCGGCAGTCCAGCTGGACTCCTTGAGCAACTGCGCCACTTCAGAATGCGTGGGAAAATTCGCGACCACGGGAAAGGGGGGCGCCGGCGCGGCCGCAGTCCCCATGTGAATGCCGGGGCTGGGCAGGTTATCGGCGCGCCCGCGCAGGTGCCGCGCATCGGCGGCAACGGCAATCGCCGGCCGCTCGGCGCGGCTCCCCGTCAAGGGTACCCAACCGCGATTGACCAGCACCCAGCCGCCGCCCTGCAGAGCGAACGGCGTGATCACGAAATACCCGGCACGTTCGGCATTGACCATGTTGTCGATCAGGACCTGGCGCGTGCCGTCGTAGTGCCCGTCGGCTTCAACCTGGCTGTAACGCGGCACTTTGGGTGTTCGAAGATCGATGGATCGGGTGGCATCGCTGCCGGCCGCGAAGGAGTCGAACAGCACGCGCTTCTCGGCGGCCCGCTGCAATTGCCAGCGCCCCAGCGATACCAGCAGGGCGAGAAGCGCGATGGTGAGCAGCGTGGTGAAAAGCCGCGGCGCGAAACTGCGATTACCGACTTGGATGGGCACGATATACTGCGGGTCCTTGAGGGCTAGGCGCGCCGGATGCTATTCAAATATCTCATCCTCGGGATGCTCGTGCTGATCCTGATCAGCCTGGGCAAAGCGCTGTTTCATTTGTCCAGCCCCCGCGAGGACGATGGCAAGAAGATGGTCACAGCCCTGGCCTGGCGCATCGGGCTGTCGGTGGCGCTGTTCGTGCTGTTAATCGTCGCCTATTACAGCGGTTGGATCGAACCTCAACACGTGACGCCGGGTCACAGCCAATAGACGAAGAAAAACAACCCGAGCCAAACCACGTCGACGAAGTGCCAGTACCAGGAGACCGCTTCGAAACCGAAATGTCTCTTGGGCGTGAAGTGGCCGTTCAGAACCCTGAACCAGATCACCGTCAGCATGATGGCCCCGACCGTCACGTGCAGTCCGTGAAATCCGGTCAACATGAAAAACGTGGAACCGTAGATGCCGGTGCCGAGCGTGAGTCCGAGCTTGGTGTAGGCCTCGTGGTACTCGGTCGCCTGCAGGCCGACGAAGGTGAATCCCAGTAAAAAGGTCAGGGCCAAAAATACCTTCAAGCGGGTGCGGTGCCCGGCGATCAGCGCATGGTGCGCAATCGTGACCGTGACGCTGCTCGACAGCAGGATGGCCGTATTCACCAGAGGAAGTTCCAGGGCCGGCACGATCTCGAAGCTGCCATTGGCGCGCGGACCCAGGGCGGCAGGACCATTGGTCGGCCAGACGCCGTCGTAGTTGTTCCACAGCAGCAACTTGCTGAAAATCTTCACGCCGTCGCCCGCGAGCCAGGGCACGGACAGATTGCGCGCATAAAACAGGGCGCCGAAGAAAGCGGCGAAGAACATCACCTCGGAAAAAATGAACCACATCATCCCCAGGCGGAACGAGCGGTCAACGGCCATGTTGTAGATGCCCTTCTGGTTCTCACCGATGACGGTGTGGAACCAGAAAATAAACAGCAATGCCAGCATGGTGAAGCCCGGCAGCAGGAACCACGCGGGCAGCCAGCCATTGAGCGTGACGACGGCGCCGGACATCAGGGTGAACAGCGTTACGGAGCCGTAGATGGGCCAGGGACTGCCGTGAGGAATGTAGTATTGATCTGCTTCCGAGTGCGCTTGCGCCATATGCGAAATCTCTAACGGTTTAAAACGACAATAGTTTAACGAGTGAACTCAACGCCGTGTCAGTTTTGCGTCGTATCGTAGAACGCGTACGCCAGCGTCAGCCGATCGACGTTGGCCGGCAACTGCGGGTCCACAATGAAGCGCACCGGCATATCGCGGCCTTCACCGACGCCGAACTTCTGCGGCGTGAAACAAAAACACTCGGTCTTGTGAAAATACTGCGCCGTGCCGCTGGGCGAGATGCTCGGGACGGCCTGCGCCACCGAGGCCACCGAGGTCAAATTCTTCGCGTAGAACTCGGTCTCGTACAGCTTCCCCGGATGAATGCGCATCGAGGCGACCTTGGGCCGGAATTCGTAGCTGCCCACCGACTTTGGTGAGGCGATGAACTCGATGGTGATCTCACGGTTCGGATCGATCGCCTCGTGCGCCACGGCGGGACCGGCCTTGGCCTCCGCATTGCCGATGCCGACCGCCCGGCAAAAAACATCGTACAGCGGCACCAATGCCCAGCCGAAGGCGAAGCTGCAGGCGGTCATGATCAACAGTCCGCGGATCAGCTTGCGATTGGCGCGTTGGCGATCCATCAGTGGTGACTGCGAAAGACCAGCAGCGCGATGAAACCGAAATAGAACGCCAGCGCCAAGGTCGCCAACCCCAGCGCTGCGTTTCTAATCCTCAGGCGGCGTGGATTTTCGACCGCGCTCACTTGACTTCAGGCGCCGTGGTGAAGCTGTGATAAGGCGGAGGAGAGGGCAAGGTCCACTCCAGGCCGTGGGGACGCGCATCGTCCCAAACCAGGGCGCTGGCCTTCTTGCCGCCGCGTATGCACTGGATGATCACGATGGCAAACAGAATCTGCGAGGCTCCGAAACAGAAGCCGCCGATGGAGGAAACCATGTTCCAATCGGTGAATTGCACCGCGTAGTCGGGTATGCGCCGCGGCATGCCGGCCAACCCCAGGAAGTGCTGCGGAAAGAACAGCACGTTCACGAAAATCGTCGACAGCCAGAAGTGCCACTTCGCCAGTGTCATGTTGTACATGTGGCCGGTCCACTTCGGGATCCAGTAGTACACCGCCGCCATGATGCCGAATATCGCGCCGGGCACCAGCACATAGTGAAAGTGCGCAACCACGAAGTAAGTTTGGTTGTACTGGAAATCCACCGGAACGATGGCGAGCATGACGCCGGAAAAGCCGCCGATGGTGAACAAGAACAGGAACGACAGCGCGAACAGCATGGGGGGTTCGAACGACAGCGAACCGCGCCACAGCGTCGCGGTCCAGTTGAACACCTTCACGCCGGTCGGCACCGCGATCAGCATGGTGGACATCATGTAGAACAATTGCGCGGCGACGGGCATGCCGTCGACGAACATGTGATGGCCCCACACGATGAACGACAGGAACGCGATTGAGGCAATGGCGTAGATCATCGAGGTCGCGCCGAACAAGGGTTTGCGCGCGAAGGTCGGCAGGATTTCCGAGATGATGCCGAAGGCCGGCAAAATCATGATGTACACCTCGGGATGGCCGAAGAACCAGAAAATGTGCTCGAACATCACCGGGTCGCCGCCGCCGGCGGCATTGAAGAAGCTGGTCTTGAAGAAATGATCGGTGAGCAGCATGGTGACCGCGCCGGCCAGCACCGGCATCACGGCGATCAGCAAATAAGCGGTGATCAGCCAGGACCAGCAAAACAGCGGCATCTTCAGCAAATTCATGCCCGGAGCGCGCAAGTTCATGATGGTTACGATGACATTGATCGCGCCCATGATCGAGGACGCACCCATCATGTGAATGGCGAAGATCAGCATGGGGAACGCATCGCCGGTCTGCAAAGACAAGGGCGGATACAAAGTCCAGCCCGCCGCGGCCATGCCGCCCGGCACGAAGTACGTGGAGAGCAATAACGTGAAGGCGAAGGGCAGGAGCCAGAAGCTGAAATTGTTCATGCGCGGCAGCGCCATGTCCGGCGCGCCGATCTGCATGGGAATCATCCAATTCGCCAGGCCGACGAATGCCGGCATGACGGCGCCGAAAATCATGACGAGCGCATGATTGGTGGTCATCTGATTGAAGAACACCGGGTCCATCAGCTGCAGGCCGGGCTTGAACAGCTCGGCGCGGATCAGCATGGCCATGGCGCCGCCGATGAAGAACATGATCAGGCTGAACACCAGGTACATGGTGCCGATGTCTTTGTGATTGGTGGCGAAAATCCAGCGCTTGATGCCCGTCGCGGGCTGACCATCGTGATGATCGTCGACGGCGTGGTCGGGGTGGTGCGCGGTGTTGCTCGCGTGAACATTGGCCATAGTCGGATAGCTCTCTTAAAAAATGACGGCGTTAATTCGGCAAAGCTTGCGCGGTGGGCGGCGGTGCCGCTGCCGCAGGCGCAGGTGCGGGCGCCGGCGGAGCCGGCAACGCCGCTTGCTTGATGGCGGCTTTCTGCGCATCGACCCACTTCTTGAAGTCATCGGGCGTGCGCACATCCACCACAATGGGCATGAAGCCGTGATCGCGGCCGCAGAGCGCGGCGCACTGTCCGCGGTAAATGCCTTCTTTGCCCGGATCGACCTTGAACCACAGTTCATTGACGAAGCCCGGAATGGCGGCGCGCTTGGCGCCGAAGTCCGGCACCCACCAGGCGTGAATCACATCCTGCGAAGTCAGCAGCAACCGCACCTTGGTGCCGCTGGGGATCACCAGGGGATGGTCGACTTCCAACAGATAATTGGGAACCGTATTCGGATCGATGCCGGAACCGGGTTGGCGCGCGAAGTTCGAGTCGCGGGCCAGGGTGGAAAAGAAATCCACGCCCTCTGCGGCATCCATGTACGCGTATTCCCACTTCCACTGATAGCCGGTCACCCGGATGGACAATTGGGAGTTACGGGTATCTTCCTGCTTCAAAATCAGTTCCGCGGCGGGGACCGCCATGACCACGAGGATGATCACCGGAATAATGGTCCAAATGATTTCCACCTTGGTGCTGTGAAGCATGCCGGTGTCGGCGACCGCGCCCTGTGAGTGGCGGAATTTCACCAGCGTATAAATCATGGCGCCGAACACCACCACCGCAATGCCCACACAGATCCAAAACACCTCCATGTGCAAGCCGTACATGTCGCGCGCCAGGTCCGTCACTCCTGTCGGCAAGTTGTAGCCGTTCGAGGTATTGGCGCCGGCGTAGCCGGCCCACCCTAAAGCGGCCAAGCAAAGCGCGGCCGCCGAAATCCGCTTTTGCGGCCGGGAAGTGCTGTGATCAACATTGCCTCTGGTAACTCTCATCTAAACAGACCCCTATTTCACAACTTCAAGCGGCGGCGATTCATTCATACCGCCGACTAATCTACCCAAACGCTCCGCCAGCAAGCAGCGATCCTCCTCAGTGAGGAAACTGCCGACCTCATAGGCCCGTCCTTGGCTCTCGATCGTCAGCCGGCTCGTCCCTAAGCGCCTTGGCGGACTGCGAAGTCTAACCTTCGCCCAATGCCTCGCAAACTCCTGTTTTGCTTCGCCGCGCTGTGACCGGGTCACGAGACTGACGCGAGAATCCGTAATGACGACAACTTGGGTGTAATGCCGCCGCTTCAGGCTGGCGTGCAAGGCTACCCCAAGGGCGAGCATCTCCAAAGCCCAAAACAGTAAAATCGGCCAAAATCCTTGTAGAACGAAGAATAAGGCAAAGCTCAAGGAAAACAGGCACGTAGCGCCGAAAAAAGCCTTGGCGCCCGAGGGCGTGAGCGAACAATTCGGCGCCAGGACAATGCGCTGTTCCATGCCGGCAAGGATAGCCGAACCTGGGGAGCCTGCCTGAGCATTCCGCGTGAGCCGCGTTGGCTCTGCAAGGGAGCGGATGCAAGGCGCGCGGCGCAGGCCGTGGTTGATTCCACGGGCAAGCCGCGCAACACCGCAGACGCCCCTTCCAGAGCCAACCCTTCGGGAGCGGACGGATTTGCCTTCATTCGTCGTTGTCGCCTCCTCATTGGGATCAAACCCAACCGCGTCGGCTCCGCCTCGACTGAAGGCAAATCCGTCACGCTCGCGGCCACGCGGAATGCTCAGGCAGGCTCCTGGGTCGGGCATCGGTGATGGCCCTATTTGTCGCGCCGCGCGCGCAACTCACGCTTGATTTCTTCGAGCGACACGCTGGCCGCGTCGGCAGAACCGCGCCGCGCCGAGTGTTCCGGTACCCACGCATGCGCGAACACGACTTCGTAGGTCGCCGGCAGCCGGCCGTCCTGCCGAAAACTCTCATAAGCCGCCTGCATTGCAGCGAACTTTCGGGTGCCGGTGAGGCCACGGGCCCGGCCGGCGGTTGCATTGTGCGCGCCGGTCGCCTTCAAGTCCGCGGCCACCTTGCGCACATCCAGATATTGGAGGGTGAATCGCTCGACATCGAGCACCGGCGCCGCAAAACCGCCGCGCACCAAGGCATCGCCCAAGTCATGCATGTCGATGAATTGATGCACATGGCTGCGCGAGTCAGCCTCCTTCCACGCCGCGCGCAGCTCGCGCAATGTATCGGGACCGAAGGCGCTGAAACTCAACAAGCCGTGCGGCTTCAGCACGCGGCGAAACTCCGCGAATACCGCGTCCGGATTGCACCACTGCAGCATCAAATTGCTCACGATCAAGTCGATGCTGCCGTCGGCCAGCGGCAAAAGCTCGGCATCGGCGCACACGCGCCCAAATGGGCGCAGCCAGGACTGCTGCCGCCTGGCCTCTTGCAGCATCTTGCGCGACGAGTCCAGCGCGATCACGCGCGCTTTTGGGTAGCGGCGCTTCAGCAACCGGCTCGCATGGCCGGTACCGGCGCCGGCGTCCAGGACGACGCGGGGTTCAAGCGTCGTCAATTGCAGCCGCTGCAACAAATTCTCGCGAACTTCCGTGTGCAGTACGGCAGCTGCATCGTAGGTTTTGGCGGCCCGGTCGAAAGAGCGCCTCACCCAGCGCGGTTCGAGGGCGTACGCACCGATGTCATCGCTCATAGGCGATTACGATGCCACAGAAGCTCCCGCAGCGTGGGGCAAGGATTGCGGCGCGGGGCCGATAGCATGGCCGGGCGCGGGGCCGATCGCGGGGCCGATCGATTCCGCGGACTGGGTCGGCGATTCGGCAACGATTTTCAAGCGCTGAAACAGGCGCTGATCGTGATCGGTATCGGGATTGCCCGTGGTGAGCAGCTTCTCGCCATAAAAAATGGAGTTCGCACCGGCCATGAAACACAGGGCCTGCAACTCATCGCTCATCTGCGCCCGGCCCGCCGACAGGCGCACGTGGCTTGCCGGCATGAGAATGCGTGCGACCGCGATCATGCGCACGAAATCGAAGGGATCCAGCGATGCGGCGTCCGCCAGCGGCGTGCCTTTGACCCGCACCAACTGATTGATGGGAACGCTTTGCGGGTGTTCGGGCAAGGTGGCGAGCGTATGCAGCAGCTCAACGCGGTCTTGCGGCTCCTCACCCATGCCGACGATGCCGCCGCAACAGACATTGATGCCGGCATCCCGCACCGCCTGCAACGTATCCAGCCGATCCTGGTAGGTGCGGGTGCTGATGATTTTTTCGTAGTACCGCGAGGAGGTGTCGAGATTGTGATTGTAGTAATCCAGACCCGCCGTTTTGAGTTCCTGAGCCTGTTCGGCAGTTAACATCCCCAAGGTGGCGCAGGTTTCCAATCCTAAGGCCTTGACCTCGCTGATCATGGCGGCGACCTTGCGCAAGTCCTTATTTTTGGGTGAACGATAAGCCGCGCCCATGCAAAAGCGCGTGGCCCCGGAATCCTTCGCCGCTCGAGCGCGCGCCGCGACGGCGTCGATTTCCATCAGTTCCGATACTTCAAGACCGGTATCGAACCGCACGCTTTGCGGGCAGTAGGCGCAGTCCTCGGGACAGGCACCCGTTTTAATGCTGAGCAGCGTGCTGATCTGAACCGTGTTTGGCGTCTGGAATTGGCGGTGTACGGCGTGCGCTCTGAACACCAAGTCCATGAAAGGTAAGTCAAAAAGTTCACTTACCTCGGCGAGAGTCCAATTGTTGCGCAGCATCGGCACCTCCGTTGATGCCGGTGAGTATTCGGTGACCGCGTACTCTAGTCAACCAGCACGTGACTTCTTGGTTTACGAAGGGAGGCGTGCGTACTGATACTCGAGCGCGAGCCCGATGAACACCGACATGCCGAAGTAATTGTTGTTGAGAAAGGCGCGGAAGCAGTCATCGCGGTCCCGCGCCCGGATCAGCCATAGCTGGTAAATGAAGAACACGGCGCCCGCGGTCAGTCCTGCGTTGAACCAAGCGCCCGCGCGAAGAATTCTTCCCACCAGATATAAAGACGCCAACGTCATGATCATGAGCACGGCGATGATGTGGCGATCCGAATCGCCGAACAGAATGGCGGTCGACTTGATGCCGATCTTCACATCGTCGTTGCGATCCACCATGGCGTACATGGTGTCGTACACCGTCACCCACAGCACATTGGCCAGCAGCAAGAGCCACGCTACGCGCGGTACCGTTTCGATCTGCGCGGCGAACGCCATGGGGATTCCCGCGCCAAAGGCCAATCCCAAGTACATCTGCGGCACCGATAGGAACCGTTTGACGAAGGGGTAGGTGACGGCGATGAAGGCGCCGCCCACCGCGTACAGCAGCGTCAGTCGATTCAGCTGCAGCGCCAGCATGAGCGCCGACAGCGACAGCAGCGCGAACAACACCAGGGCTTCGAGCGTCGACAAACGTCCGGTGGCCAACGGCCGATTCTTGGTGCGTTCCACCCGGGGGTCGAAGCTGCGATCGGCGTAATCATTGATGGCGCAGCCGGCGGAACGCATGAGCACCGTTCCGGCCACGAAGATAATCAAAATGAGCGGTTTCGGCTGGCCGCGGCCGCTGATCCACAGCGCCCACAGCGTCGGCCACAGCAGCAGCCAGATGCCGATCGGCCGGTCCAAGCGCATGAGGCGGATATAGTCATGCATGGTGCCGAGAATTTTCGGCAGCTCTTCGGTGGTCCAGGGATGAAAGCGGATGCGATAGGCGTACCAGCGCAACCGCGCCATGATCGCCTGCGCCAATTCATCGCCGTTGCGTGGCAGTGGCACTCTAGACGCGGCCCATGGCGGGCAGGAACAATTCTTGAGTCAACAGCGAAGCGCCGCGCAGGGTGATTCGGGCGCGGCGCGCCCACAGCCCCGCGGGTTTGATCTCGGCATTGCGCAACGCACGCATCGTCACGGCTTCGTCGATCGGCAACCACGCGTACTCATAGGAGCTGCGCTCGACACCGGACAAATGGCCCAAGGTTTCGCTGAGGGCGCAATCGCCCAGCTCCGCGAGCCAGGGATGCTTGATGAGCGTCGAATCCGGCACGATGGTCTGGCCGAATACCCAAACATTTCCGCCGCAGCACATTTCAACATCGCGAAACAGGCCGGCGTTGTCCTCGGTTCGCAGCAACGATCGATGCGACGCGCTCAACAGACCGCTCCACTGATCCACCAGCCTCAAGGCAAAGCGGTTGCCGCAAACTTCCTTCAGACGCAGCGTCAGCAGCCCCTTGCCGATGAGCCAGGGACGCAATTGCGCATCCATGGAAAATTGCCCGAGGCGCTCTGCGGGTTGCCACTGAATGGATTCGATGGGTCGTGCGTTGCCTCGAGTCATTCGCGCAATTCTACCCCACGCGGCCGTATTGCTCTGCATGCCCCACCCAGCGCCGTATGAGCGGCTCCACATGCGACGGCCAATCGCGCAGCAGGGTTTCCGCCGCGATCTGCACCCGCGGCAGCAGGTCCGCATCGCGTAATAAATCGGCAACACGCATTTGCGCAAGGCCCGTCTGGCGTGTTCCCAACAGTTCTCCCGGCCCGCGCAGTTCCAGATCGCGGCGCGCCACCTCGAATCCATCATTGGTACCGCGCATCACCCCGAGACGCTGGCGCGCCATCGATGATAGCGGCGCGCGGTACAGCAGCAGGCAGGAGCTCGTATGTTGTCCGCGGCCGACACGTCCCCGCAGTTGATGCAGCTGCGCCAGCCCCAGGCGCTCGGCGTTCTCGATCACCATGAGAGTTGCGTTCGGCACGTCCACGCCGACTTCGATCACGGTTGTCGCCACCAATAATTGAATCTGGCCTTCCTTGAAGCGCCGCATCGTGCCTTCCTTGGCCTGCGCCGGCATGCGGCCATGAACCAGCCCCACTTTAAGTTCCGGCAGCGCTGCGGCCAGCGCTGCGGCGGTCTCTTCCGCGGCTTGGTAAGGCATCTCCTCGGACTCATCGATGAGCGGGCAGACCCAGTAAGCCTGCCGCCCTTCCAAGCACGCCGTACGAATTCGCTGCACCACCTCGTCGCGGCGCGCCTCCGCCAGCACCACGGTTTTTACCGGAGTGCGGCCGGGCGGCAACTCATCGATCACCGACACGTCCAGGTCAGCGTACGCCGTCATGGCCAGCGTTCGGGGGATGGGCGTCGCGGTCATGATCAACTGATGCGGCTGATGGCCGTCCACCGCACCCTTTTCGCGCAGGCTCAAGCGTTGATGCACGCCGAAGCGATGCTGTTCATCGACCACGACCAACGCCAGCGAGGCGAACTCGACGTTTTCTTGAAACAGCGCGTGCGTGCCGATCACGACGGGCGCGTGGCCCAGACGAATTCCCTCGAGCACGGCGCTGCGCGCCTTGCCGGTTTGACGTCCGCTCAACAGTGCGACGGCTATCCCTAACGGCTCGAACCAGCGCCGAAAATTCTGCGCATGCTGATCCGCCAGCAGTTCCGTGGGGGCCATGAGCGCAACCTGGCGGCCCATCTGAATCGCTCTTATCGCCGCCACCGCAGCGACCAGCGTTTTGCCGCAGCCCACATCTCCCTGCACCAGGCGCAGCATCGGCTTGGGCAATTGCAGATCGCCTTCAATCTCGAGGAGCACCCGCTTTTGCGCCGCCGTCAGCGAGAAGGGCAGCGCGGCGAGAAAATCGGCCTTGAGGTTTCCGGCCGATGTCAGCGGCCAGCCCGGATCGCTTTGTATGCGCAGCCGCAACAACTTGAGCGATAGCTGATGCGCGAGCAACTCCTCGAACGCCAGGCGGCGCTGCGCGGGATGCCGATAGCTCATCAATAAATCCACCGGCGCGTCGGTGGGAGGGCGATGCACGTAGCGCAAGGCTTCGCGCAGGCTGGGCAGGCGCGAATCGGCGAGCAGCGCCGGCGGCAGCCAATCCTTCGGATCTTCGGGGCCGGTCTGGTCGAGCGCCAGCCCAACGAGCAGGCGCAGACGCCCCTGAGTCACGCCCTCCGTACCGGGATAGATAGGCGTGAGATGCTCTTCCGGCGCTTGCGGTGCATGCGGGTCCACACGCCGATATTCCGGATGCACGAACTCCAATCCCTTGGGGCCGCGGCGCGCCTCGCCGAAACAACGCACCCGCGCGCCGCGCGCGAGGCCCTGCTGTTGCTGCGCCGTGAAATAAAAAAAACGCAGCGTCAAAAAGCCCGAACCATCGGCGATCTTGCACAGCATTTGGCGGCGCCCGCGAAATGCCACCTCCGTGAGCAGGACCTCGCCCTCGACGGAGGCGCGCTGCCCGGGACGCAGCTCGCCCAAAGGAACGACGCGCGTACGATCCTCGTAGCGCAGCGGCAATAGGAACAGCAGGTCCTGGGTCGTCTCGACGCCCAAGGTGCGCAGCCGCGTGGCGAGCGAATCGCCCACGCCGCGCAATACCGTGACCGGCTTCAAGTCGATCACAGAGCGACGATGCACTCCGCTTCGACCTGCGCTCCGCGCGGCAGTGAAGCCACGCCGATCGCCGCGCGCGCCGGGTACGGCTCGCGAAAATATTCAGCCATGACCTTGTTGACGAGCGCGAAGTGCGATAGATCAACCAGAAAAACCGACACCTTGACCACATCATCGAGGCTGGCGCCGCTCGCGATCACGATGGCTTTGATGTTCTCGAATACCCGGCGCACCTGCGCCTCCATGTCGCCCTTGACCAATTCCTTGGTCTTGGGATCCAGCGGAATCTGGCCCGAAACCCAAATGGTATTGGCCACCCGGGTGGCCTGCGAGTAGGTGCCGATCGCCGCCGGCGCATCGGTGGTGGAAATGATTTGTTTGCTCATGGCCTTGATCGAAAGTGAATGAAAAGGGGTGTGTATGAAGGAGTTGTATGAAAGGGTGTGATTGAAAAGGGATTCGGCCCGCCAGGCCGCTAAGCCAGCGTTCGCGCCACCCGTTGCACGTCCGGCATGCGCCTCACGGTCCGAATGACGCGGGCGAGATGCTTGCGGTCGCGAACCTGGACTTGAAATTTGAGAGACGATGAATTCACGTCGCGTTCTTCCAACGACACCTGGTCGATGTTGGTCTCGGTTCCTGCGATGCTCGAGGCCACCGCCGCCAGCACGCCGACCCGGTTGTTGATCTCCAGTTGGATCTCGGAACTGAACAAGCGGCCGCGCGTCGCTTCCCAGGCCACGGACAGCCACTTGTCCGGCTGCTTGCGGTATTCAGCGAGATTACCGCAATTCTGCCGATGAATCATGACGCCCCGCCCCGCACTCAGATAGGCCATGATGGGATCGTTGGGGATGGGGAAGCAGCAGCGGGCATACGTCACCAGCAGCCCTTCGGTACCCGCGATCATCAAGGGGCCGCCGCCGTTGGCCGCGCCGTGTTCACCGTTGGCATCCGCCGGCTGCAGCCGCCGGGCGACCAACGGGGCCAGGCGCTCGCCCAGGCCTATTTTCTCAAACAACTCGTCGGCGTCCCGCAGATTGAGTTCCTTGACCACCGCGTCCATATCCGCCGCGGGAATCTTTTTCAAGTTCAGCGAGAATTCTTCGAGCGCAAGCCCCAGCAAGCGGCGCCCCAGCTCGAGCGCGTCGCCCTTTTTCAGATTCTTCAAGTACTGCCGGATGGCGGCCCGTGCTTTCGCCGTCACCAAGAAACTGGACCAGGAAGGATTCGGCTTGGCGCCCTTGGCGGTGATGATTTCCACGGTCTGGCCATTGCGCAAGGGCGTGCGCAGAGGCACCAAGCGGCGATCCACTTTCGCCGCGACGCAGCGATTGCCGACATCCGTGTGGATGGCGTAGGCAAAGTCCACGGTGGTGGCGCCGGTCGGCAGGCGCAGAATCTTGCCCTTCGGCGTGAACACGTAAACCTTGTCGGGAAACAAATCGACCTTGACGCTCTCCAGGAACTCCTCGGAGCTGCCGCCTTCCTGAATCTGCACCAGGCTCGCGAGCCATTCGCGCGCGCGGTCATGCTCGACGCCGCCGAAGGTGTCGCCGCCGGATTTGTACTTCCAGTGCGCTGCGATGCCCGACTCCGCCACTCGATGCATTTGCTCGGAGCGGATCTGCACTTCGATCGGCACGCCATTGGGGCCGAACAGCGTGGTATGCAGCGACTGATAGCCGTTGACGCGCGGAATGGCGATGTAATCCTTGAAGCGTCCCGGCATGGGTTTGTAAACGCTGTGCACCAATCCCAACACGCGGTAGCACACATCCGCGTTGTCGACGATGATGCGAAATCCGTACACATCCACCATTTCGTTGATGGAGATTTTCTTGTTCTGCATCTTTTTATAGATGCTGTACAAATGCTTCTCGCGGCCCTCCACCGTGCCGACGATGGCGGCCTTCTTCAGCGCGCCCTTGAAGGTCTCGGCGATCTTGGCGATGAATTCCTTTTGGTTGCCGCGCGCCCGCTTCAATTCCCGTTCGAGAACCTTGTAGCGGTAGGGATACAGGGCGCGAAACCCCAGGTCCTCGAGCTCGAGCTTCACCGCATACAAACCCAGGCGCTCGGCGATGGGGGCGTAGATCTCGAGAGTCTCGCGCGCGGTGCGGCGCCGCTTGACCGGCGGCATCGCTCCCAAGGTGCGCATGTTGTGCATGCGGTCGGCGAGCTTGACCATGATGACGCGGATGTCGCGCACCATCGCCAGCAGCATTTTGCGAAAGCTCTCGGCTTGCGCTTCCTGGCGGTTCTTGAACTGGATCTGATCCAGTTTGCTGACGCCGTCGACCAATTCGGCGACCACCTGTCCGAATATCGAGGCTATCTCGGCCTTCGCCGTGGGTGTGTCTTCGATGACATCGTGCAGGATCGCCGCCACCAAGGTGTCGGCATCCAAACGCAGGTCGGCGAGAATATCGGCTACGGCGACCGGGTGCGTGATGTACGGTTCGCCCGATACGCGCTTCTGGCCCTGGTGTCTTTCCGCGCCGAAGTCGTAGGCTTCGCGGACCCGCTCAACCTGGGCCGGCGAAAGATAGGCTTCGAGTTTGTCCAGGAGCTGGCTGATCCCGGTGGAGCGTCTTCCACCGGGCAAGAAACCAAGTATGGAAGACGCGTAGTCCATCGCCCGCTCTTAAATGTAGCCGGGCGGTAAGTTAGTCCCCAAGCCCGAGTTGCGGAGCGCGGAAATCAGACGGCATGTCGAGCTCGCTCACCGGCGGCTGCGCCGGCTCCTCGGGCTCTTCCAACATTTCGAGCGTGATATTTCCTGCGGCAATCTCGCGAAGCGCCACCACGGTCGGCTTGTCATTCTCCCATTCCACGGTCGCTTCCGCGCCGTTGGCCAGGCGGCGGGCGCGCTTGGCGGCCAGCAACACGAGGTTGAATAGATTGGGTTCGTTCTGAAGGCAGTCTTCGACTGTGATACGCGCCATGCTTGAGGTTCCATTGGAGGGAATGAAATCATAGCAGAAATGGCGCCAGCCTCGCCAGCCGCAGGCATGCTCCTGCACTGTAAAATGCAGTTATTTGCGGCTATTTCGTTGCTCAGCCGCCGGGATTCACCAAGCGCGCGGCCAAATGCACCACTTCCGGGCGCTGCGCGACCAAGTGGCTGCCGCGGTTTTCGACGATGGCCCGCAAATCCTCGATCGCCTGCTCGAAGCGATCATTGATGACGACGTAGTCGAATTCGCTCCAATGGCCCAAGTCCTCCGCGGCGTCCCGCAAGCGGCGCTGGATGACCTCATCGGAATCGGTGCTGCGCCCTTTCAGCCTCTGCTCCAACGCCTGGCGCGAAGGCGGCAGGATGAAAATGCTGCAGGCTTCGGGAAGTCTCGCGCGTACCTGGCGGGCGCCCTGCCAATCGATTTCGAGCAACAGCTCCTCGCCATTCGACAGCGCCTCCTGCACGGTTCGCACCCCGGTGCCGTAGCAGTTGTCGAAAACCCGGGCGTGTTCGAGAAATTCGTTGTTCGCAATCATTTCTTGAAAGCGCTCCGCGCTGACGAAATGGTAATCGCGCCCGGGAATTTCGTTAGGGCGAGGCTTGCGCGTGGTGTAGGACACCGAAAACTGGATGCGCGGCTCGCGCTCCATCAAGGCCTTTACCAGACTGGTCTTGCCGGCGCCGGAGGGTGCGGCGACAACGTACAGGCGACCGTGTTCCCTTGGGCTTTGCGCGCTTGGCAACTTCTTCGAAGGATCCATCGATCGTTAATCGGTCGCATGCATGGCAATATTCTAATGGATTTTCCGCATCGTACTGCCACAACAGCAAGCCCATATCGCAATCAACGGCATCGCGGCGCGTTTGTTGTTTTTCTGGGCGGGGACGCCGATATTATATGGATCCGGGCGTCGCAGCGACGTTCATTAGGAAGGCACGGAGGCTCCATGGGTTACTGGGTCAGAGGCTGTAGCGGTCCGATCGGGATGATCCTTGCCACTTTGCTAACCACCCACTTGGCGCATTCCGCCACGCCTACTCCGGAGGTGCAGCGCGAGGTTCGCGCGGCGACCTTCGAAGTCGTGATGCGCAAGATGGATTCCGATGCGCTCACGTATGAAAAACCTCTACCGCTGGATCTAATCCCGTACGCCATCCGCAGCGACCACTATTGGTCCATAGGCACGGCCTTTGCCATTGGCCCCGAAACCTACGTGACTGCCGGCCACGTCTTCAGGGCTGCCGTGGGCAGCCAATTCGGGTCGCCGGCCCTGCGCGATAGCACCGGGCACGTCTATGCAGTGAATCAGGTGCTCAGGTTCTCCGCGCATGAGGACTTCGTCGTCTTCACGGTGACCGGCGCGCCGGCCGCTTCGCCGCTGCCGACGACTCTGGAGCATAAAATCGACGAAGTCGCCTTCGCAGTGGGCAATGCCCTCGGCGAGGGCGTCGTGATCCGCGACGGCTTGCTGACATCCGAGACGCCGGAAAACCAGGACGGACGTTGGAACTGGCTGCGCTTCTCCGCCGCCACCTCACCCGGCAATAGTGGGGGGCCTTTGCTCGACGCGGACGGCCGGGTGCTGGGTGTGGTGACCGCCAAGTCGCCAAACGAAAACTTGAATTACGCACTTCCCATCGGGCGGGTGCTGAACGCAAGCAGCCAGTCAGCAACCTTTGACCTTCGCTACACGATCAGACTTCCGAATGCGCGCGCCACTCAAGTCGCGACGCTGAAAACGCAGTTTCCGCTGCCAAAGAAATTTGCGGATTTTGCCTCTGCTTACCAGAAGCTGATAATCGATTCGACGCAGCGGGATCTGCAGCAGCTGCGGGCCGCGCTCGTCAATCAAATATTTCCGAACGGCAACTCGAGCAAGCTGCTCGCCACCGTTTATTCATCGCCGCTCCCGACGTTCGTGCAACAAGACCACAACGATGTCTGGGATGCGGTCGCGGCGGAAAACACCGTGGATCAGAGCCTGCCGGGAAAGGGTCTCGTGTCCACGGGTACATCGCTCGGCGTCAGTATGTTCAGGTTGCGCCGCCCCGACGGGGCCGGTGACGATAAGTTCTATGACGACTCCTCGAAGTTCATGGATCTGCTGCTGAAGGGGCTGAAAGTGCCGCGGGTTGTCGGTGACCAGGCTATCCGTATTGTCTCGCTCGGACATGCGCAGCGTCAGAGCCTGTTCAAAGACCAGTTCGGCCGACGCTGGCAGGTCAGCACCTGGCCGCTCGGCTACATCGACAGCTACGTGGTCTGTTATGCGCTGCCGGTACCGGAAGGATACGTGGGCATGGTGCAGTTGGTTCCTTCGTCCCAGCTGGACCTCGTGAATGAATATCTGAAGTCACTCGCCGACTATGTGTACGTGGACTACTCAGGCACCGTCGGGCAATGGAAGGCATTCCTCGCTCGCCGCGAATTGCGGCCATCGATATTCGACGGTGCCAATCTCGCCATCGACGAGAACTTGGCTGTTCGGCTGCAGTCGCCACGGCTGACGCTGCAAATCCCAAAGGAATTGATCCAAACCTCGACCGATAGCGAACTCGTGTTGCATATGGCTTATATGCTGAATGGCGACAAGCTCGTCTGGGATATCGGCGGCCTATATCTTTATAAGGACCAAAACCGACAGACCTACCTTGGCCTGCAGCGGCACGTGAAACCCGCTGATGATGCGTCCAAGGATTTGCTCGAGACGTGGAGCCGAATGAATTCTCAGGGCGCGGGCTTCAATGGTGTGGCCGGTCACGATGAACAATACAAAAATTATTGGATACACCAAGCCCTAAGTGCATCATGGAATTATCCAGGCGTCGATCCGAGTGCCGCGGTGCTGTATGACGTGTTCTACGCAACCGAGGCGAGCGCATATCCACGCGACCTGGAAGACAGCGAACGACGCTTGCTGCAGGCAACTCGCATCCTGGAGCGCTGACCCTTGAATCGAGGCGTACTCGAATGCTGGTGCGCGCTTTCCGCTTGTTGGGTGATGGGAATCGCTTCCGCACAAGCCGTCGATACGGTTGCTGCGCGACCGGGAGGTGAAGCCGATGGTGCCTCTTTTCTGCAGGAATGGTACCGGGAGCAGATCCAGCTGCGTGAATCGGTTTGGCGCTCATACGCTCCAACCGCTGCCCTTGATCGGGATTCACGGGGCCGGACGATAGCGGATGATCTGAACGCATGGGTGATGACCAAGGACGTTCAGGATCGATTGTCGAACATGCGCGAAGCGGCGCAGCGGCAACTACGCGCGGGCGATGAACGGGGAGCCCGCCAAACGTTGGAATCCGGACGGGCCGTGGTCCAGGAGCAACGTCGCGTGCTTTCTATGCTGAATTACTATTGGGCTCAACGGATCGCGCTGAATCGACAACGCGATCTGTGGCTGACATGGCTCACTCTTACAACCGATGGAGTCGCCGTCCAGAGCAAACAGTGGATAGATCCCCTCGAGGCGGCCCTGATACACAATTTCTCACCCACAACGACGCAGGCCGAAATGACCAAGCGGGTTGCGTCGCTCAAGCGGGCCTACGATGAGGAACGGATCAAACTGGCAGCCCTGGTCAGCGATCAGCGCGTTGCAGAGGGCAAACCGGTTGCCGCGCGGGAGCGGCGTACTGCCTGTCCGGCGAGCCCTCCTCAGCCCACCGGTCATGAGCGCAATGGATCGAAGGCCGCCGGCAATCAGCCCGTTACCATAGCCATGGACATGTCGCCCGGGCGGTTCTACCCGGAGGCGGCGCGCAGGAATGGCGTCAGCGGAACGGTTGATCTGCGACTCACGATTGGACCCACCGGCTGCATGGAGCGAGCGGAGGTGCTGCGATCGTCGGGCGCTGAAGAGTTGGATCAAGCGGCGATCGATCTAACCGAGTACGTTCACTATCTTCCGGCTAAACAACGCGATAAACCAATCCGTGCTACCTACATGCGCTCCATTGCGTTTCAATCGGAGGCCGCCACTCCGGACTCAGCCCAGCCAGACAAGGGGCCGACTACGGCGGATGCCTATATAACGCGAGGCAACAATCGTCTCAATAATCGCGAGTACGATCTCGCCATCGCCGATTTCGACAAGGCGATCGAAATCGACCCGACGGCGGCGATGGCCTTCGCGGACCGAGGGATGGCAAATCTATGGAAGCGCAACCTTGAACTGGCTCGCAAAGACCTGGACGCGGCCTATGCTCTCAACCCCCGCAACCCGGTCGTCTTCCGCGGGCGCGGCGTTCTTGAACTTTACGCAGGTGATCTGGCGGAGGCCGTTGAAGCTTTTAAGATCTCGTTGGAAATAGAGCCGCACAATGTATTTGCGCTACAGTACCGGGCGGATGCCTATGTGCGCGCCGGCGAGCCGGACAAGGCGCTCGCGGACCACGCCGAAGCCATTCAATTCAGACCGAGTTCTCTTTTCTCGTACTCCATACGAGCCGCCATCTTTCGATCCCAAGGCAGGGTCGACCTGTCGGCCAAGGAAGCGGAAGCTTTGATCGCCGCAAATGCCGGCGATGCGCGTGCGAATGTGACCGCCGGCGCCATCGACGCGGCATCGGGCAAGGATGTTGAAGCCATGCGCGCGTTCGATCGCGCAGTCGAGATATCACCCGACGAGTCGACCTATCTGACGCGCGCCGAATATCGGCACCGCACTGACCTCGCCGGCGAGCGCGCGGATATCGACGCCGCGGTAAAATTGAATCCCCATTCGGTCCAAGCTTCGATCAGGATTTCTAAGATGCAATCCGCCGCCGGCGACTATGCGGGGGCTTTGGACACGCTCGGCATTGCCATGGAAAGTAAAACCGACAACTACGACCTGTTGACCGCGCGCGGCATCGTTTACGCGAAAAGTGGTCAAGCGGCACAGGCCGAGCTCGATTTTGCGGCCGCACGCAAGTTTGCGACCAGTGCCGCGGCGCTCAATAACATTTGCTGGGCCAAGGCGACGGCTGGAATTGCACTCGACACGGCGCTGGCCGAATGCGAAGCCTCGGTCGCCGAAGCTCCTTATGACTCGGCCGCGCACGACAGCCGCGGCTTCGTGCTGTTGCGGTTAGGCCGCAACAGCGAAGCCATCGCCAGCTACGACATGGCGCTCAAGATTCGGCCCCTTGCAGCCGCGTCGCTCTACGGCCGTGGATTGGTAAAGCGCCGTGAAGGAAAGCTTGACGAAGCCAACACCGATATTCGCGCCGCGCTCCTCATCGATGCCCACACTGCAGAAACTTTCGCGGAATTTGGTCTCGCTCAATAGTAAGCGTTCCGCGTTACAAACGGCGCCGCAGAGCGGCCGTTCAAGGCATGCAGAACGGTTGGTCAGCAGAATCTAGCCCACCTTGCCCATCGTGAGGCGGAGATGCTTCGTGTGGATGATGGACGCACGCTCGGGTTCACCCGATTGATCGCCAAGCGGACCAGGTGCTAGCTCCGTGGGAATTTCGTCAGGCCGAGGCTTGAGCGCGGGCAGGGTCTACGAGTCGATTTTTTGGGAATAAACTGCAGCCGGCCTGGGTCTAGCTCATGGGGGATGGGCTCCGACTCCTCGGTTACACCAATGACAAACTGCCGCGTATGGATCAGAAGAGTCTCAATGGCGACTCTCTTGGCACTCCTGGCAGGGTGCGGTGGAGGCGCAGGTAACCCCACGTATAGCATCGGAGCGCGGGTCTCCGGATTGGCAGGCTCCGGATTGACCCTGCAGCTCAGTACCGGCGGCACTCTTTCGGTGACCACCAATGGGCTGTCGGCCTTCCCGATGCGGCTTCCGAGCCAGACGGCCTATCAGCTCACCGTCAAAACCCAACCCTCTACTCCTCAACAGCTCTGCAGCGTCACCAACGGCTCCGGGGTGATTGCGGCCAGCAACGTCACCGTGGCGATCGCCTGCCAGACCGTGAAGCATTCGGTCGGCGTCAGCGTCGCCGGGCTCGCCGGCGCAGGTCTCGTCCTGCAGCTCAATGGCGCCAACAATCTATCCATCGGGGGCAACGGCGCGAGCTTGTTCGCCACTGCCATTGACTCCGGGGCGAGCTATGCAGTGACCGTGGCGACCGAGCCTGCCAACCCAACCCAGAGCTGCTCGATCACGAACGGCTCGGGCACGATCGGGAACGCCGATGTCAGTGTCAGCATCGCCTGTGTCACCACCGGTCTCACGGTCACGACGCTCTACTCGTTTGGCACCGCCGGCCCCACTGACGCAACGTCGCCGCGCGCACTCGTTCAGGGTCATGACGGCAATCTCTACGGAGTGAGCTACGGCGGCGGCTCATACGGCTACTCATACGGTGGCCACGGTGACGGAGCCCTCTTCAGGGTCACGCTCTCGGGCCAAGAAGTGGTGCTCTATTCGTTCGGCGCGACCTTCGCCTATTGTTGTGAGACACCTCCGCAGAATCTAATCGTCGGAAGTGACGGGAATTTCTATGGCGAGATTGCGGGGCATACCGGTGGCGTCCTCATTGGTGGGGTCTGGGGGATTACCCCCAACGGCGTCGAGTTCCTCAACGTCCCGTTCGGCCCCATAAATGAGGGCGGAGACTTTGCTACCCAAGGTGGTGTGATCCAAGCTAGCGACGGTCTCCTCTATGGGATAGAAGACGCGCAGGTATTTGCGTTGACTACTTCGGGGGCCGTGGGCGGTACCGCTAGTTACGTGGCCTGCGTGGGCCTCAGCGCGACCCCTGAAGCTTCACTCGTTGAGACGCGCGACGGCTATCTCTATGGAACCTGTACGCAAGGAGGGGCCTTTGGGAATGGCACGGTATTCAGGACTACCCTGGAAACATCGCAGGTCACTCCGATCGTGGCAATCTATTCGTTCGGTGCGCAATCAGGGGATCCCACGGCCCCGGAGTTTTCGCTCGTTGAGGACGCCGATGGCAATCTCTACGGCACCTCATCACAGGGAGGTAGTCCGAACACGCTGTGTCCGCAAGGCTGCGGCACGGTCTTCAAGGTCACCCCCGCAGGCACCGAAACTGTGCTGCACTCGTTCGGCGTGAGCGGGAGCGACGGACAGCGTCCCTCCGGATCATTGCTCCTCGGGAGTGACGGCAACTTCTACGGCGTCACCTCCTTAGGGGGCAGCAACGCAAACTGCAAAGTCGCAGGAGGCTGCGGTACGGTCTACAGGATCACCCCTTCCGGCCTCGAAACGGTGCTGTACTCTTTTGGCACGACGGCCGGCGATGGCATAAATCCGAGCGGCGCGTTGATCCAGGCGACCGACGGCCATCTGTATGGAACAAGCTTTTACGGGGGCACGGCTAACACGGGGACCGTCTTCAGACTGGATCTGGTCGCAAACTGAGCTGCGCACGTAGAGGCTCATCTCGATGGCGCGAGGGCTGTTGAGAATTGTGGCGGCCATGATCGCGCCATGTTCTGTGAAGACGTACGGCAAATACTTGCGATGCCGGCCGCGGCCGGCCTTTAAGGTCGCAATTTGCGACCTTAAAGAACTCGTCTCCTCGGCGGTGAGCCGAAACATGAAATCGGCCGGAAAACGTTTACGGTTGCGGCGAACCTGCTCGTTGAAACGCTTGGTGCTTACCCCATAGAGGGCGGCGAGTTCGGAATCCTGCAGGACGCGCTGGCCGCGCAGGATGAGGATGGCGCGGGCGATCTGTTCGGGGGCAATGGATGTACGCATTGGCGCTTCTTCCGGGTCGTGGTCGACACCGGCGAGAGCACAGTTTAATCGTCAGCTCCATGGAAGTGCGCCGACAACAATTGCTTGATTCATGGAGAAATGCGGGGCCAGGCCCGGCGGGCGCAAACGGCTCCGGAAGCTACTCGATGTTCTGCACCTGTTCGCGCATTTGCTCTATCAGCACTTTCATGTCGACCGCGGCCCGGGTGGTTTCGATATCTTGAGACTTCGATGACAGCGTGTTGGCTTCGCGATTCAGTTCTTGCATCAGAAAGTCCAGCCGCCGCCCCGCGGGTTCCGAGGCCTCGAACGTCTTGCGCACTTCCGTCACGTGACCGCGCAGCCGATCGATCTCTTCGTCCACGTCGAGGCGCTGCGCCAAAATCGCGAGTTCCTGTTCGAGCCGATCGTGATCGACGTCGGCAACGAGCTGCGCGATCCGGTCGAGCAGCTTGGTGCGCATGCGCGCGCGGATCTCCGGCAGCCGGTCGGTAACCCGTCCCGAGAACTCGACCAATCCGGCGCAGCGCTGCTCCAATGCGTCGCGCAATCGCCCCCCCTCGCTGTCGCGGGAGCGGGTGAGCTCCGCCAAAGCCTCGGCGAGCAAAGCCTGCGCGGCGGCGATCATGGGTGCGGTATCGCGGGTGCCGTCGCGGATGACCCCGGGCCAGCGCAGCAGATCCAGGACATTGATGCGCGCCGCAACGCCGGCCTGTGCCGCAACTTGCTGCGCCCGCAAGGTAAGGCTGGCCAACAGCTCGGCATCGACCTCGAGTGCGGTGGCGACCACCGTTGGCCTGAAATGCAGCGAACATTCAACCTTTCCGCGGCGCACGGCTGCGGCGACTGCGGCGCGAAAGTCCGATTCGGCCGAGCGGAATTCTTCGGGCAGGCGGCAGCCCAACTCGAGGAATCGGTGATTGACGGTCTTGAGCTCCCAGGCGAGCAGTCCCCAAGGGAACTGCCGCTCGCGTCGCGCAAAGCCGGTCATGCTACGAATCATAGGGGTCGCCGCTAAAATCGGCCATAATCGTCAGCTGCCAAGCTTAGCAGATCGAGGAGCAGTCATTGCAGATCGAAACCGCGGACGTGAGCCTCATCGGGCACCGCGAAGAGAATCAGGACCGCGTCGCCATTGCGACCGCAGAACAGGCCGTGTTGCTGGTGGTGATCGACGGTATGGGCGGTCATGCGGACGGCGCTCGCGCTGCAGAAACGGCGCTGTCGACCATGCTCGAGGCCTTTTGGCAAACGCCGCATCCGATTTTTGATCCGCTGGGCTTTTTGCATCTGTCCTTGGGTAGGGCGCACGAAGAGGTCGTGAAGCTCGGCTCAGCCTTGAGCAACGAAGCGCGGCCGCGCGCCACCTGCGCTGTGTGTCTGGTGCAGGATTCGGCGGCCTACTGGGCGCATGTCGGCGATAGCCGCATTTATCAACTGCGCCAGGCGCAGGTGTTGGATCGCACCCGTGATCACAGCCACGTCGAGGTGTTGCTGCGCGAGGGTTTGATCACCGAAGCCGAAGTGCACGGCCACCCGATGCGCAACTACGTCGAGTGCTGTCTTGGCGGCGATGCGGCGTTGCCTGAAATGACCATCTCGACGCGGCGCAAACTCAAAGCGGGCGATGTCCTGCTGTTGTGCACCGACGGACTGTGGGCGAACCTGCGAGACCAGGATTTTGTGCGCTTCGCGCAGAGTAACGCCAAGCCCCTGCGCGATACGCTGACCGATCTCGGAACGCAGGCGGTGGAAGCATCCGCCCCGTACAGCGATAACACGAGTGCCGCGGCACTGCGATGGAAGGCGGCGTGAGCATTCGCCCCAGCGGGCGCGCCGCCGATGAACTGCGCGAATTGAAATTCGAACGCGGCTATACCAAGCACGCCGAAGGCTCGGTGCTGGTGAGTTTCGGCTCCACCCGGGTTTTGTGCACCGCCAGCGTCGAAGACACAGTGCCGGGATTCTTGCGCGGTACCGCCCAGGGCTGGGTGACCTCCGAATACGGCATGCTGCCGCGCGCGACCCATACCCGGTCCGCACGCGAGGCGGCGCGCGGCAAGCAATCCGGCCGCACTCAAGAGATTCAGCGCTTGATCGGCCGCGCGCTGCGCGCGGTCGTGGACCTGAAAGGATTGGGCGAGCGCACCGTCACCATCGATTGCGATGTGCTGCAGGCCGACGGCGGCACGCGCACTGCGGCGATCACCGGCGGTTTCGTCGCTTTGGCGGATGCGATC
>Ga0210406_10000349_pt1 | contig 65384 bp, 57 predicted proteins | sample IncBWC30MmetaG_FD_155454 | JGI IMG/M metagenome (GOLD analysis project Ga0210406, IMG submission 155454) | Forest soil microbial communities from Barre Woods Harvard Forest LTER site, Petersham, Massachusetts, United States - Inc-BW-C-30-M | ecosystem: Environmental > Terrestrial > Soil >...
GTCCCTGCCCCATGTACTCCTGTTGGCATAACAACCGCTCCACCCAACCGTAAATCTCTTCCCGTTGGCTGGCCTCGAACCGTACTTCTTTCGCGGCCAAAAGAAACTGCTCAATCTGCTGCAAACTCAATTTCTCTGTTTCGTGCACGCTGATCATCCATCTTCAGCATGCCTTATCCTTCAGGCTCATCTTGTATTGGAAACAAGCCTCCTCCTTCAGGCTCATCTTGCATTGGAAAAGACTTGTAGCCGACAAGGACGGGGTACAATAATGGCGTCGTGCTTCCGATACGAAATTCCAGATAATCACCTGGCTGATGTACATCGCTTATGCAGTGTATTCGCGTGATGTTCTCGATTGTCGCTTCGGTGGTTCTTTACTCCTCCTTTGCCGCTGCGGACGACTCCCTCGCCGACCTACCGAGGAAGGCGATGGAGCGATCACAGATCACTTTGCCAGGCTCGCGTCCCTTTATTCTAAAGGCCAGAGTGTTGGAGGCGACGAATCCCTCGAATAATGGGTACAAAGCTGAAATTGAGGAATATTGGGTCGCGCCCGACAAGTGGCGCCGTAGGGTGAGAACATCTGACTTTTCGCAGACACTCATCGTTAACGGGAAAGAAACAAGCGAGCAACTAACGGGCGAGTACTACCCCAACTGGCTGCGCAGCATTGTTCAAGCGATCTTCGAACCCGGCGCTGCGTTACAGGGAGTAGACCTGTCACGTTCGTCAGACAATCCTGTGTTTGGTGGAAGGCAGGTCTGTCGCCGGTTCACCTACCTGGCTGGCATTGCCCCGGTGAGTAACAAAGTCTTTTCATCCTTTTGTTTTGAAGACGGCCTACTCGCATCTGTACTGACACCGGGTTATCACGTCAGCTACAAAAACTACAAGAACCTTGCCGGCAAGCGCGTCGCACGGACGATCGGCGAATATATCGAGTCCGGCACCGAGCTAGAAGCTACGATCGACGAGCTCACAGAGCTAGGGACGCCCGACGAAGCCCAGTTTGCTATTCAGCAAACGAGTCCTCCGTTGCAGACCATTCGAATAAACGAATCAACTCTGCGCAGCCTTGCCGTGAACGCCCCGGATATCGTGTGGGCCACCGTCCGCAGTGGAGCAGACAAGGGCACCCTCAGCCTGTACGTTTGCCTCGACCGCAGCGGGCATTTGCGGGAGATTTACGAGCTCAACTCCAGCAATTCTGGCCTGAGCGACATAGCACGTGACCAGGTCATGAAATGGCAGTTCAAGCCTGCCAGCAGCCAAGGAAGCCCGGTACAGGTGGAATCCATATTGACATTCGGTTTCCAAACTGCGATTGCAAATCCGATTCCCGTCCTCGACGAAGAGGAAGGTAGCAAACTAATTCTTCATCGTGTAGAACCAGCTTGGCCGGCAGGGTTTGCCCCTGCGGGTACACCAATCGTCATTACACTCGGCGTAAAGGAAAACGGGGAATGCACGGGGCTGGTATTCATCACTTCAGATGAGACTAACCGGCCTCTGGTAATGAAGAGACTTCCCATGGTTCTTTCCTCCTTGAACACGACTTTTAGGCAATGGCGGTTCCAATCCCACAGTCAGAACGGCAAAGCGACGGAATACCAGGTGCGCATCACCATCCATGTAAACTAGGATTCCCAGCGAAGCCGCCCGGAAAGTAGTTTCGCGTACCACGCAGTTTTCCTGCCCCATTACCGTCTTGTAGGCTCTTGATAGAACAAATCGAGATGGGCCAAACCCTAAATAGGGCCCGGCAAATGCCCATTTTGCAAGCGCGGAAATTCCCAACTGTTGAAAACAGGCAATTACGCTCACCGAGAATCGGCCCGAGTCTCGGTCAAGGGTCAAAACGCATTATGTCGATATTTCGCCAACTGAGACGAGCGCCCACCAGCTTGGCACTCGGATTACTCCGGTTTGCCGACTACTCGCCCAGAACATTCTCTTCGCTTTCCCACAAGCCCGTGCAGGGAAGTTGCGGTTTCGATGTCGGTGGCTGCCGGTCGTAATCGCTGATAGGATTTCGCTTCAAGACAGCGTGGCGCGTGTTAGGAAGAACGAAGTCGTCACGACAGGGCCGCCGCCACTGGATCTCCAACCCATCCCATAAACAGAATTGTCCGTGTGGTTTCATCGCGGATCATAACGAAGAACGGGTGATCGACGATCATTTGAAAAAGACGCGGTGGGCGATTGAATCTTGCTGCCGAAAGAGGAACGCATACGGCCGTAGCTGCCGCTGCCTCCGTACCCTCTTCGTTCACATCCGCGACCGCACGATGCAAAACTTGGTCGATCCAGAGCCGAGCCTGCCCCGCTCGGACGCCATCGAACTCGGCACGGTCGGGGTCGAAAGCGCGCTCCATCCCCAAAGCCCTCAAGGCCCGTTCCAGTAGCGCACAGTAGTCGAGCTTGAATCGCGGTATCTGGATTGTGCCTCCAGCCTGCTTGCACCGCGCGAGCCACGACTCCCACGCACCCGAACTCAGGCTCTGCTGAAAGAGCCGGGAATCGGTACCCTTCGCAGGCAGGATGACATGCATGGCCATGTCACCTTCGTAGGGAAGAACTACCACTTGTAACCTGCGATCTCCGTAGTATGAGTAACGCCCCGACTGGCACATCATCGGAAGTTGCTTCTTTTGTCCGGTCGCGGTTGTAAACAGCCCATTACGCGTCAATTTTGCGCTCAAAAGTCTTCATCCAGCGACCCTTGAAATAAATCGCATTCACCACAACCAGGGCAGTCAGCGGAGAAAGCGCGTCCACGATGTGGCTGATCTTGCCCTTCGTTTTCTGGTTGACCCACGCGTTGACCGTCGGAACCGCAGTGCCAGCCCCAAAGTCTGCCGTCGCCAGCTCCGCGTCGTACATGTCACGAATTCTGGCGGCGTACTCCGGGCGTACCTGCACACGGTCGCTGCACCAGAGCGCGTTTGCGCCCCTGACCTCCACATGCTCGCGCTGCCGAAACGGGGCTCTCAGCTCGGCGATTGCGAGTCCAGTATCGACAGGGTTGAGGTCTGCGATTTCGAGCGCCTTCGCCATAGTTTGGCGAGTTTCTCCGGTCGCCGCCTCGTGGACCATAGCAAGACACAACATCACGCTCGCGGGCGAAAAGAACACATTTGAGCCGTCGCCACCTGCCAACTCCCGGAACAACTTGAAGGCGAACCGCGTGCTTGGTGAGGTTGAGTTGTCGGTCACGGATGACGTGAGAACCGCTAACGACTTGCGCGCGAATGGCCACAGCATGGAAATATGCCCGGCGGCGACTCTGGGCAACCAGCTAAATGTACACCCAACTCGTCTGCTGGCGACGTGGGTGCATGATCTTTGTCGCGCTCTCAGCGAAGCGCGCTCCAGCACGATTCCGGTCGAATGACGAGCAAAACGGAAGTTACTGTCGTAAGGCGATTTCGCTCATTGGCGCAAGCCGGGAATGAGTGCCTTTCTGGACGAGTGCTGGATCGTCTAGTAAGCCGAGAACTCGTTTCGGCCCGAGCCTCGGCATTATTGACGGGTACCGGGCGCAAAGGCGCTGATAGTTTATCCGAGCCGCCATGCCGGGCACTGTGGGTAGAGCTGCGTGTACCGGCTCAAGGCATTGCTTCTAATTTGGCGATTGCTGCTCTCGCCGCTTCAGCCACCGTGCCCAAGCCGTCGAAGTGGATTCTTTGGTCATCATGGAGCAACAGGCGCAGTTGTGGGAGCGATTCTTTCGCCCTCAGTCTCTCAAGTGCATCAATCGCAAGAACGCGCATATCTGGATTCTTGTCGGTGAGCATTAGCATGATTGGAGGGACGGCGGCCTTTTCGCCGATCTCGCTGAGCGCCCAAGGCACGATATAGTGGACCTCGGGGTCGTTCAATAGAGGTACGAGGATCGCCACGGCTCGCACGTCTTTCAGTTCGCCAAACAGATGGACTGCATAGTAACGATCAGCGGAAACTTGCGCCCTGAGGTCCCAGTTCCCTCCCGGGATCCCTTGTCCTTCCGATCTTTCTGACCGATCAGAGAGAATGGCTTTGATGACCTCGAATCCATCATCATCACCCAGCGCTGCAAATACGTAGGCGGCATTGCCTCTCACATGTCTATCGTTGTCTTTCAAGTAGGGATTGAGTTGCTCCAGAACAGAAGTGTCGTGGAGCTTCCCAATCTTCTCGGCAATCTCGAACTGCTCCCAAAAAACTCGGTTGGTTCTGAATTGTTCAACCAAAACAGGAGCAGGCGTCCCAGACACGGGTGAGACTTGGGCACTGGCGAATAAGAGGGCACACAAGGAAAGGGAGCACAACGCCCCGGTGTATTTCATAAGCGACCCAACATCAAATTGTTTGATGATTTTCGTCAGTTGACGTAATCAGATGGGATGGAGAAGTCCGGTCTCGCGCGGGTTGCTCTAGGCTTCCACCCCCGAAGTCCAGCGCCTTTCACGGCGCATTGTTTCGTCAGCCATCTCGCTCTCTCCGTAGCGACGCTCTTACTTCACCACCCTCAAGGTTCGCCGCCAGCGCGTTTCGTCCAAGAAGTGGATGATGGAGTGGGCGACAAATCCTACCCGGTCGCCGAGTGACTTTCCCATGTACTCCTCCTCACTGGCGTCAAAAGACCAATATATAAACATCGGCCGTCCAATGATGTTCCGTCTCGGGATAAAACCCCAAAAACGGCTATCCAAGCTAACACCTCGGTGATCGCCCATTCCAAAGTAGGAGTCCGGTGGAACGGTGATGTCCTCTCCCTCAATGAAGGACGGCAAATTGGTCCGCCACGTCTCCCAGATGTTGGAATCGAAAGTCGGCGGCGGATCAGCCGGGAAATTGTCCCTGTACGCATAGAAGGTCTCGTCGCGGTCATGTAGCACATAAGGTTCGACCAATTTCTGACCATTACGGTACACGACTCCGTTCCGTAGGTGGATCCTGTCCCCCGGAACACCGATGATCCTCTTCACAACGTGGAGACCCGGGGTTTGCGGCGAAAGAAATACAACAATGTCTTCGCGCCGAATCTGGTCATAAGGAACCGCAAACTTCGCCCACGAAGTTGCCGGAGCAAATTGGATACGGTTGACAAAAACGTGGTCCCCTACAAGCAAGGTGTTCTCCATCGAACTCGAAGGGATCGCGAACGCCTGCACCATGAAAGTGATGATGAAGAGACCAGTGGCAAGCACCTCGGCGAAAGAAGCCAGAAATTCGACCTTGGTTTCCTTCGGCTTGGCTTCATTCTTAGATTCGCGCTTTTTGCTTTGTCGTTTTGTCATTGCTGCTTCTTGCTCGCCCTAGTATCGCTCAATTGGGATGTAATTGGCGAAAACAGACGATTCAAAACCCCCCGCAAAGGAACTGGTATCGCACCCTGCTGCCCGCAGTGAAATCCCCTAGAAAACTGTACTTTTCGTTACTGAGAAGCAACCGACTTCGATTGCCATCGGGTGGGCGAACCAGTTCCCGGACGCGAGTTGCATCCGCTGGAGTCCAGCGCCTTTCACGGCGAACTGTTACGTCAACTGACCAGGGGTTAAAGTGTAGAATCTCGTTCACCCTTGGAAATGGAAAGAGCGGCGTTGGGGGCACCTGGGAGACGGCAGTAGTAAACGAGGCGACGAGGGAAAAGTCCGGGAACTTTTCCCATCGGATCAGCACAATGCAGTCGCAAGAATCCTTGAAACGGAGTGCGGAAACAATTTGCCATTTTTAGAAACGGAAACCGATGACGGATTAAAGCGTGTACGTTTTGCTGCGCTCAAGTTGAGTGAGGGAAACATGGAAAAACTCCATAGGGCGGTAAAACTCGCCAAGACTGACTGGCGCGACTTGCTCGTGGCTGCGGGCTTTGCCGATTCTGTACACGCCCATAAGCATTGGGTCACCCCGATTCGATAGGGTCAACGCATTATGAAAAAGCGCCCCGCTTCAAACAATCGAGGCTTGATATGGCAAGCCTCCGCTGCCGCGTGATGGAGCGAACCAGTTTCCGGGCGGGAGTTCAACCCACTGAAGGCCAGCGCCTCTCACGGCGCACTTTTCGCCAACCAACAAGGCTCCCTTCCTTTGGCTCTGTTGTGAGTTCATAATTTGAACACAGCCCCGCAGTGAATGCTGCCGAGGTGGGAGGTTTTATGTACCGACGAATCGCGCTTGCGATCTTCACGCTTTCAATCAGCGTTCACTGTTACGCTCAACGCGACCCTGAGCGAAAATGGACTGACAAGAACAATGCCGAACAGTACGCGGCGTACATGATTCAGATTGCGTACTATGAACGCGGATACATGGGAGCGAGGGTTCAAGTGCGGGACGATGGCGCAAAGAAGATTTTCGAAGTGGACCCGGGCCGCATCTATCACATCAAGGCTATGCAAATTCTGGGCCGGAACGATTTACCTGCGGAGGCCATGTCCACCGCGCCGACTGTTGGTGACGTTTACTCCGCCGCTCGCATCAATGAATGGATCGCCACTCTCAAGAGCCAATACAATAGGGCACTCAACTGGAGGAGTGTGCGATGCGATCATGCAACTGCCGATTGCACGATTGAAGTGGAACTAGATACGCACTCCCCTCAACTTTGAGGAAAGCATTACGCACTCCCGGGCCGCCAGACTTATCGAGGTCCTGAAGGAACGAAGGGCGGCTAACCATCTCAAGCACAAAGATCGGGTGGACATGGTCAGAACACCCGGCATCGCTTCTGAAGTAGCGGGCGGAAAACGCAAACGGAACGCCGACGAGATCCGCAGGCTGAGCCGTCGTTTTAAGGTGTTGCCAGAAGTGTTTTTCTAATGCGAGTGAGCCGTCCGGATACAGTTCCGATGACTCCAGAGAAAAAACGGCGAGTCGCAACTGCGGCGGGATTCCTCTCCGGCGTGCTGGTCGGCCTCGATGCCGTGCACGACGCCAGAATCTTCTGGCCTCCGGATGCGGTCTGGGCAGCGCTCCCACATCCGCAGCGCCTCGAACTTGGCGCGGGACTCACGCTGATCGTGGTCACACTACTGAGTTCAGCGTTGCGGCCCCGAGATTAAAGAGCATCAAGCGTATATCTCTTCCAGCAACTCATACGCCCGCCGCAAATGCGGAACCACGATGCTTCCTCCCACCACCAGAGCCACGGTGAGCGATTCTTCCTGCTCGGCTCGAGTTACGCCCAGCCGGTAAGCCTGGATCGCATGGTAGAAGATGCAGTCGTCGCAGCGCAGACACGCCGACGCCACCAGTCCCATCAACTCTTTGGTCTTGGCCGGCAGCGTGCCTTCCAGGTAAGTGTTGTGATCGATGTTATAGAAGCGCTTGACCAGAAAATTGTTCGCCTTGTCGACATTGGCATTGAGCCGCGCCCGGGTTTCGATGAACCGGCGCGCCGTCTCGCTCTTATCCGCGACGTATTTTTCCGTAAAAAGGTAGGTCGGCTCTTTACGTTCCGGGCGTTCTGGCGCAGTACGATCTGATGGAGAGCGTTCCGTCGTCGCGGAATGTTCGCTGGTGGTTGAGCTCATCCGCAAATGTTAGCAGACGGCGCGCTTCCTAGCGTCGGGGAAATCCTGTATGCATCAAGCAGTGGGCCGGTCTCGCGGCGGTTCTATGGCGAGGAATTCTTCCGCGAAGCGGCGCGCGTAATCGTCGAGCAACTTCGGAATGCGCTCGGCATCCGCCGATCGCAGTACCAGGCCGGCATGATGATGTCTTTTAATCCGCAGATACACTTCCCCATCGTTGTAGCCAGAGGTGTCCGGCTCTTGCTGCCGCGCCAGCGAAAGAATCACGCCCCCATATTCTTCGCGCACGGATGGCAGCTTGTAGCTGCCATCCGGACCGGCGATTTCAATGCGCGACCACTCCCGCCACAGATTGATACCGGTCGCGGCCTCCACCATTTCATGGATATACGCACCGCCCACGCGCGCTGCGCATTCGAGAAAATAAAAATGGCCGTCCGCCTGGGCCTTGATGAATTCCGCATGCGCGACTCCGCGAACTAATCCCAGGGCCGCGATCAGTTCGCGATTCATCGCCCGCAGCGCAGAGTCCTCCTCGCCTCCGCGGGGCAGGGTAAATGTGGTGAAGATCCCGCCGCCATGCGCCAGGTTCATCGGAGGCTTGCCATACTTGCTGACATTGGCGAAGACGACTTCGTTCTCTGACACCACCGAATCCACGTGATAAACGTCGCCGGGAAGAAACTTCTCCAGTAGATAGGAAGACTGCCTGTCGCCCAAGAGTTCGAGCACAGGCCATAATTCTTCCGCCGTGTGAATCTTCTTGATTCCGATCGCCGACGCTTCCTGTCGCGGCTTCAGCACCCAGGGGCCGGGCACATGCTCCATGTAATAACCAATATCCCCATGATTCACGACCGGCACAAAATCCGGCACGCGCACCTTGCGATCCAGTGCTCGCATGCGCATGGCCAGTTTGTCGCGGAAATAGCGCATGGTCGTCAGCCCCATCCCCGGGATGCGCAGATGCTCGCGCAGAGTGGCGGCCGTTTCCATGTCGTATTCGTCGAGGGCTACAATGCGATCCAATTTATGCGTGCGGGCCAGATGGGTCACTGCCTTCACGATGTCGGCGAGTGCAATATTTTCAGGAAGGTAGAAGCTCTCGTCGAGACTTTCGCGCGGCCAGTCGGCATCGCGCAATTTTTCGGCGGTCAACAAAATCACGCGGCAGCCCTGGCGCTTGCACTCGCGCATGAATTCCTGTCCCTTTTCGTAGGTGGTGATCGAAAGGACTGTCAGCGGGCGCGCGTCAGGCATGGACTCGGTTCCGGAATCAGGCATAGGAGGATACCATGACGAACTGGCCCGAAGGTATCCGCGAATACGACCAACAAAATCGATACTGCTCATCGCACCGTTCCATTCCCGCCGGGCTTGCGTTATAGTCTCAACCCGGCGCGCGCCCGCCGCATCATAAGGCATCGGGAGACCTCAAGAATGGGTACGCAGACTCGTGCAGAAGGCAAGGCCCGCACTTACGGGGAGAACATTGAGAGCGACCTGGCGTCGCGATTCCTGCGCGTGGTGGAAGTGGCCGCCATCGCTTCGGCCCGCACTATGGGACAAGGCCAGCGCAAGCTCAGCGATCAGGTCGCCACCGAGGCCATGCGCAGAACCATGGATTCCATCCCCATGCGCGGCACCATCGTGATCGGCGAGGGCGAGCGCGACCAGGCGCCCATGCTCTACATTGGCGAGAAAGTCGGCGCGGAGTTTCCCGACGGAACCGAAGTTCCGGAGGTCGACATCGCCGTCGATCCCCTCGAAGGCACGAACTTGTGCGCCACTGGCGCCCCCGGTTCGATTACTGTGCTGGCAGCCTCCGAGCGCGGGGGCTTGCTGCATGCCCCCGATTGTTATATGGAGAAAATTGTCGTCGGACCGTCGTGCAAAGACGCGGTCGAACTCGATGCGCCCATCGCCGACAATCTTAAAAATATTGCCAAGCGTCTGGATCGCGATGTGGAAGATCTGGTCGTGATGGTGCTGGAGCGCCCGCGTCACGACAAACTGATTGCCGACGTTCGCGCCGCCGGCGCCCGCATTCGCCTCATCGGCGACGGCGACCTTTCCGCTGGCATAGCCGCCGCCGTGATTGGCACCGGCGTCCACGCGGTGATGGGCTCAGGGGGCGCGCCAGAAGGCGTGATCACCGCCGCCGCCATTCGCTGCCTCAACGGATACATGCTGGGCCGCCTGGTGGTGAAGCCCGACCAGGAAGAACGTTTGGCCCGCATGGGCATCAAAGATAAGAACCGCATCTACGAAGCGGAAGACCTCGCTCCCGGCAAGCAATTAATCTTCGCCGCTACCGGCGTCACCGACGGCGCGCTGATGAAGGGCGTCCGCTTCTTCGGCGAAGGCACGCGGACCTCTTCTGTGATCCTAACCTTGCGCACCGGCAAGGTCCGCTTCGTGGAGAGCATCCATCTGGAGAAGGGGCCGGATGTGAAGGTAAGGTTCTCGTAAAGCGCGGGCGAGCGCATCGGAATCACGCGCCGCGGAAGGCTCGCCGCTTTTCTCGGTCCCGCTCGAAGTGAGGTCGGTCTGACAGAAGCCTTCGAGCAGATCGACCGAATTCGCATGCCGGCCAAACCCCTGCTGACCACGTCCTATTTCAGATACTCTGAATCCTTCTTCAGTTCCTCCGGAATCGGCGGAAACGGCGGCCATTCCTGCGAGTATCCCCGCAGCAGAGGAGTCGCAACTTCGGACCGCAGCGTCCCGTCATGCACCGTGAACTTATGCGGGTGACCCGAAGAATATCCTTCCCAAAGGCACACACTCGCGTACGCGCCATCTTTACGCAACACGTAATAGGTCATATCCACGAAACGCAGTTTGTTCATGTCGCCGTTGTAATTGCGCACGATCCGCTTCAGAGCATCCATGCCTGCTTCCTGCGGAGACATGCCATGACGCATATTCTCGACAATGGTGTGCGCGCCCGCGACCTTGATGTTCTCTTCCCCGGCTCCGGTAGCTCCGGCCGACCCTACCTCTTGATCGGTGTAGCAACCCGCTCCGATGATGGGCGAATCGCCGCACCGGCCTGGCAGTTTGAAGGCCAACCCGCTGGTGGTTGTGATGCCCGACATCTCGCCCTTCTCATTCAGCACGGAGCAGTGGATCGTCCCGGTGGGCGGAAATAGAACTCGCCGCACCGCCGCGAGCCGAAACTCCGGCTCAATTCCCAGATCCGCAGCACGCTGCTGCAATTCCTGAATACGCTCCCGCCAAACATCCGCTTGCGGTTTGGACTCAGGGGTGGGCGGATGCCAGTGAGGATCTGCAATCCCCGGCCCCCACCAGTCGCGGTCGGAATTGAATTGCTTCCACAGCAACCAGATTTTGCGCGAATGTTCGGTCAGCAGGTTCTCGCGCGGAAAGCCCATCGCCACCGCAAATCGTTCCGCGCCTTCGCCCACCAGCATTACGTGGCCGGTGTGTTCCATTACCGCTTTCCCGGCCATAGACACATTCTTGATGTTGCGCACTGCGCCCACCGAGCCCGCACGCCGCGTAGGTCCGTGCATACAACAGGAATCCAACTCGACCACGCCTTCCTCATTGGGCAAACCGCCCAAGCCGACCGAGTCGTCATTGGGATCGTCCTCTGGACCCTTCACCACTCGGATGCCCGCCTCAAGCGTGTCGCCGCCGCCCTGGAGGAAGGCATACGCCGCTTCCACATAGGCGTGGCCGTTGTTTGCGCAAATGATGACCGGGCGCTTGGCGCTGTCCGGCTGGGAGGCGTGGCCCGGTTGCGCATTCTGAGCGAGCGCTCCGGGAATCTCAGTTCGCACTCCTACTCCGGCAGCGACGGCTCCCAGCACGGACGTCTTCACGAAATCACGGCGCGAAAATGCCACGAATCCTCCTGATCGTTGCTAGCAACGAAATCTGTCGAGCGACGGCGGATGAAGCTTCCCGGCGAGCGGGAAGCATACCACGAGGGGTGTCGAGATTCACCTCACCGGAGAGCAAAACAAAAAGCAGAGCAAATGGCAGATCAATCACGCCCCCTGGGCTGCAACGAAATCCTCGGTCAACCTCATCATGACCGGAGCCGTGTTTCAGGCAGGGGAAAGGATCTCGCGGGCAGGCGAACAAAACCGCGCCCCCGCCTGATGGGTTCGCTGTCGATATCGATCGAGTCGCTACCCAGAAACACAGACCTGGAACCACCGGGCCGGATCAGGGGTGAGGCATCCTCACCGGCTGGCAAACCTCCGCAGCCGCCCGGGATATGCGGCGCCTGCCTTCCCCAATTGATCCGCGACCGGGGTGGAAATAGGCTGCACATTTTCGGAACGGAAACGCAGCAGCGCGGCAATATTGCCGACCTTATCGAATTCCGGATCATCCTTCACGTAGAACGTCTCGATTTCGCGGCGAATGAGCCAGGGGAGGATGGCCTCCCCGACGTCGACCACTTCCTGCGTGGCCCGGCCACAAGCCGGACAGGAACTGACGAGGTGGGCGTCGATGTGTCCGCATGCGGAACATTCGACGGCATGCGCCTGAAGGTTTTCTCCTATCAACAGAGTCTGCACTTCTCCCAGTTCCAAAGAGCGCAAGACCCGGCGCAGTCCGGTAACCCCGCGCCGATTGCTCCGTGCCTGGCTCAGCGCCTGTTCGACCAGTTCGCGGCGGCGGTCGCTCTGCCAGCGCTCCGCAATCGGTTGCGCGTGGCTGCGGATCTCGTCTCGACTGATGTGGCCCATATCCGCATGGAAGCGGCCCATGAGCGCCTGACTGACAGAGGAATGCAGTTGCGGCTCCAGCAGCGAAAGGTGAGCATCCTGGCAGGCCAGAATCCATTTCTCGAACACACCCTTTTCCAACCACGCTTTCAGCGCCTCTCCTACGTTCTTGAAGTGCTGGCGAGCCTCGTCTTCTACCCGGCGCTGGGCGTGGCCTCCGTCATATCCGGCAAACCCGTCGCCCCGGCCTCTGCGAGGCAGCGGATGGAATAAGTCTTCGCGCTCGGTCAACTCACCCAGGCGAAGGTCGAAGATGCGAGCCCGGTGCCGATCGACCAGCGCCACACCCACCAGCGGGAGCGCCCCCAGCAGATGCGCAATCGGCTTGAGATGGAAACGGCGATCGACGAAAAGCTGCGTGGTCGGCAGGCTGGCGGGCACATCATATTCGCGCCAGAGGTTTTGGGCGGCGCAGGCGAATACCGCCTTGCCGTGGGTCTTGTTGCTGCGCCATTCGCCCGACAGGCGCAAGATACGATCCATATCGGCGCGGGCGCCGTCTTTTTTGCCTTCGCTTTGCAGGCTGCGCAAGGCTTCGCGCGCCAGGTCCTTGATGAGAATCATGTCTTCTTTGTGGGCCTTGTTGCGCGGCGCGGATGGCTGAAAATAAAAACTGACGGCGCAGGATTCTTTATCTTGAAATTCGGCTAATTCTCGGATTTGTTCGCGGGTAATACTCATGGATAATCTCCCCAAGATTGGCGTTCGTTCAGGCGGCACCGGTCGGAGCGAACCGGCCGGGAAACTGCTTGGCCAGTCCGGGCGTTTTGCGCAAGTGATCGCGGGCGACGGACACATAGGCGAGTACGCTCTCGGCGGGCAGGCCAGTGATGGCCACGATCTCGTCCACCGTAAAACCTTCGACCGCGTGCAGAATGAAGGCTTCGCGCGGGCCCGAGCCCAGATCTCTGAGCGCCGAGGCGATCAGGCGCAACAACTCATCCGAGGCGAGGATCTGCTCCGGCGTGGCTACGCGGGCATCAGGTATCACCGTCGCCCCGGTCATGGATTCGTCCGGCTGATGAAACTGCAGTCCCGGCTCATCGCTGGCCTTCACATTGGGCCTGCGGGCGGAATCTTCCAAAGGGCTGGCGTGGCCGTTGCTCTCTTCGGTGCGTGACAGTTCGTCGAGAGCTCGCAGCGCCAGGCGGTACAACCAGGGTTCAAGCGCGAGCTTTTCCGGCTTCTCCTGACCGTCACCCAGAGCGGCGGCGATGGTTTCATCAATGACTTCTTCCTTGGAAAGGCTGTCCGGAGCGATCGATTCCTGGGCTTCGCGGAAGTAGATTTCACGCTCCACAAAACGTTCGAGTCGTGAAAGGTTGACATTTACGTAGGAGCGAATGTCGTCCCCGGAAATGGTTGGAGCAAATACGGCGGCCAAAGTCTGCTCGAACGGCACTTCGCGCACCACCGCACTCGGCCGGGCGCTGTCGCCGCGCTTGCCACGCTGCCACTTGTGCGACGCGCGCAGAATTTCCTTGTGCTTATTGACCTGCTGCAGCAGATCCTCAAACCCGCCCTTCACCGCAGCCGCGGCCGTCGGAGCCGAGACCTGCACCGCCATTTGGCCCGAGGGCAAACGCAGATTTAGCGAAACGCTGGTGCCCTCCCGGGCCGAAACTTCCTCCACTACTCCTTTCAGGTGAATGAGTTCGGGACGGAAAAGTTGCAGGCGTCTTTGCAGTTTTTCGATTTGATGTTGTATGTCTTTTTCTACGGCGGGAATTTTATGAAGACGGTAACTGAAGTGAACGTTCATAGCGCCTCGTTCTTGCTAACGAAGTGCGCAACCCAATGCTTACTTACGCCGATTGTACACCCGGTGAAAAAAGAGAACGGAGAATTGCACTGCTTTTGACAAATTAAGATGTTCGCTTGCGGGATTTCGTTGCAGCCTAACAATTTTCGGGAAACATCTTTAGGGGAAACATCGGTTTGCAGACTGCGGAATGGTCACGATATGATCCCCAGCCATGACCGGGTTAAAGGTTCTACCGCTGGCACTGTTCACCGCCGTTGCCTGCGCCCAGGCACCGTCTTCGAAAGAAGTTGACAGCGTCTATGCGGACGCTCACGCGCTCTACCTCGATCTGCATCAGAACCCGGAATTGTCGGCGCATGAAACACAAACTGCGATGAAGCTGGCCGCGCGCTGGCGCAGCTCCGGATATGAGGTCACCGAGCACGTGGGCGGCACCGGAGTCGTGGCCCTACTCAAGAACGGACCGGGCCCGACGATCATGCTGCGCACCGAGCTGGATGCGCTCCCCGTCGAAGAAAAAACCGGTCTGCCCTACGCCAGCAAAGTGCGCGCCACCGACGACGCCGGTCGCGACGTTTGGGTGATGCACGCCTGCGGGCACGATCTGCACATGGCGGCAATTCTGGGGACGGCCGAGATCATGGCGCACAGCAAGAATACATGGCGGGGAACGCTCATCTTGATTGGCCAGCCCGCCGAGGAAACCATCGGCGGGGCGGATGGCATGATACGCGACGGATTGTTCACACGATTCCCCAAGCCGGAAGTGGCGGTGGCTTTGCACGTGGGCAACGAACTGCCGGCGGGAATGGCCTCGATCACTCCCGGCGTCTACAACACCAATTCGGATTCCGTGCGCATCACGATTTACGGCCAAGGCGGGCATGGCTCCGCCCCGCACACCGCGATCGATCCCATCGTGATTGCGGCCCGTACCATTCTCGCGCTGCAGACCATTGTTTCCCGCGAAATCAAGCCTGGCGAAATGGCCGTGGTGACCGTCGGCTATATACAAGCCGGAACGAAAAACAACATCATTCCCGATCAGGCAGAAATGGGGCTGACGATACGGACATTCAAGCCGGAGGTGCGTAAACAAATCCTTGCCGCCATCAAGCGCATCGCCAAGGCAGAGGCCGAGGCAGCCGGCGCTCCCCGCGAACCTAGAGTGGAACGCTACGAAGGCACGGACTTGGTTTACAACAATCCCGCTCTTGCCGAGCGGCTCAGATCACCTCTTGAAGCCGCGCTGGGAAAAAACAAAGTTGTGACCGCCGAGCCGATCACCCCCTCGGAAGATTTCTCTTACTTCATCGAGCAGGGAGTGCCCGGTTTCTATTTCAGCCTGGGCGGGGCCGATCCCGAGAAGTTCGCGGCGGCGAAAGCGTCGGGAACCCACCTGCCATCCAATCATTCCCCGCTGTTCGCCCCGGACCTGGATCCCGCGCTGCGCGCGGGAATCAGCGCCGAAGTTGCGGTGCTGCGCAACTTGCTGAATTCCTCGCCCGAGGAGTTGCACCAGCTCACTCGGGAACCAGCGTCCCGGTAAAGCCTCCTCGAGCGGCCTTTAAGATCGCCGTAATGGAACTACAAATGTATTTGACCCTATTTGACCTTGGTCCGCTGCGACCGCGATTGAGGAAAGGGCAAGCTGAGCCGAGGCTTAGACCGCGACCGTCACCGACGCCTCGGTCCGCGTCACCGGCCGGTAGAGAGTGTCGCGCTCGATGGGTTCGCGCCCGGCAGCACGGATCAGCCGTTCCAGTTCTTGGCGGCGCATTCCTTGCGGAGTAGTCGCTCCCGCGTCGTGGTAAATCTTTTCTTCAATCACCGTACCGTCCATGTCGTCGGCGCCGAAGCGCAGCGAAATCTGCGCGATCTTGGCGGTCATCATCTGCCAGTACGATTTGATGTGCGGGAAGTTGTCGAGCACCAGCCGGCTGACCGCAATCTGTTTAATGTCGAGCATTCCGGTCGTTTTCGGCAGATGCTCGAGCGGCGTGTTGTCAGGATGGAAGGCCAGCGGAATAAACGTCTGGAAGCCGCCAGTTTCGTCCTGCAGCGCGCGCAACCGCAAAAGATGATCCACGCGATCTTCGTCGTTTTCGACGTGCCCGTAGAGCATGGTCGCATTCGACTTGAGCCCAATCTGGTGCGCCAGCTTGGCGGTTTCCAGCCACTGGCTGCCGTCAATCTTGTGGTCGCAGATCATATGGCGCACGCGATCGGCAAAAATCTCCGCCCCGCCCCCGGGCAGCGAGTCCACCCCTGAAGCTTTCAGTTGTTCCAGGGTTTCACGAATCGATAGCTTGGCACGCTTCGCCAAATAGGCTACCTCCACCATGGTGAAGGCCTTGAGATGCACTTGCGGAAAACGCTGCTTCAGACCAGAACACAACTCCAGAAAATATTGAAATGGCAAATCGGGATGCAATCCGCCAACGATGTGGAACTCCGTGACCGCCTCCGAGTATCCCGAGGCCGCAGTCTCGAAAGCCTCTTCGAGCGCCATGGTGTAGGCACCGGGCGCATCCTTCTTTCGTCCAAACGCGCAGAGCCGGCACGCCGCCACGCACACATTCGTCGGATTGATGTGCCGGTTGACGTTGAAGTACGTCCTGTCGCCGTGCATGCGCTCCCGCACCATATTCGCCATCCAGCCAACGGCAAGAATGTCGCCCGTGCGGTAGAGAGTAAGGGCATCTTCGGCATCGAGCCTCTCGCCGGCAAAGACTTTCTCGCGAATCGGCTCAAGGCTCGGGTCCTCGGTCTGAAAGGCGTGGGATGAGTGTGGGGCGGACATCGTCTTGATGATATCGCAGGACGACGCCAAAGACCATGATTCGCCATGGGCGGAAAGAAAGCAAAGAAAGCCAGCGATTCCTCAACCCTGAATTCGCAGCCAAGATAACCACCTGATTCGATTCGTTTTCTGATCTCCCGCCTGGGCAGGAGCAAATTCGCATTCATTTTGCGATTGCTTTGCGGATTCATGTCTTGTATATATAGTGTATATAAGGTATAGAATGGCCCTTATATGAGCGATGACTTCCATCGTGCCAAGCTCTCCGCTGCCGAGCGAAACTTTCGCTCTCAGTTTGCTCGCCTCGCTCTCAATTGCTGGTTCCTTCGCGGCACTCTGTCCGAGCGCTTGGGCAAATGCGGTAAACCCAACTGCCGCTGCACTCGCGGCGAACTCCACAAGTCGTTGTACCTGGTGCAGAGCCAGGACGGAAAGCTGCGCCAGATCTGTGTGCCGCAGGCTTGGCAGGAGCGTGTACGGCAGGCCGTCACGGACTATCACAAAATGCAGGAACTGATCGAAGAGGTTTCGGAACTGGAGTGGGAACGTCTTAAAGAAAGGAATCGTTAACCGTTCTCCGCCGCCTGATCAGCTACGGCGAAAAAATCTTCTGCCTCTCCACGACGCTGGTCGCGCCCCTGGGAGATCGCAGACTGGATCCGCGTCGTTCCACCTCGGCCGTGGTCAAAGCCGCTCTGGTCATGTTCTGGACCCGCCTGCCCAGCCTCAACGCTTTGGCCCAAATCTCCGCTCCGCGCTTCTGGAAACAATGGCTGCACCAACCGCTGGCCAGCGCCGACACCCTGGGCCGAGTCCATGCCGCACTCTACGCCGACCAACTTCGGAAAAGCATCTTCCTGGTCTATCAACAGCTGAAACGCAACAAGGCTCTGCCCGATCATCAGGGCATGGGCCTGGCCGTGCTGGACGGCCACGAGAGCCATGCCAGTTACCGGCGACACTGTGACGGTTGCCTGCAGCGCACCATCCACAGCGAACACGGCGATCGTGTGCAGCACTATCACCGCCAAGTTACTCTGATGTTATTACCTGCGGCCCCTCCCGGCCGGCCCGCGTTGCGGTTGCTCCTGGATCAGGAACCCCAACGTCCCGGCGAAAACGAAGTGCAAACCGCCCTCCACTTGCTGGAGCGCGTTTTGACGCGCTACCCGCGAGCCTTCGACTTGGTGTTGGCCGATGCGCTTTATGCGGTGACTCCCTTTTTCAACTTTCTGCTTGACCACGGCAAACACGCACTGGTGGTGCTGAAGCAGCAACGTCGTGACCTGTATGTGGACGCGATGGCACTGTTCGCCCAACAGACGCCGCTCCTGGGTGGCTATCGTGATCGGCAATGTGAATGGTGGGATGTTTCCGATCTGTCTTCCTGGCCGCAGGTCCAGACCCCGGTGCGAGTAATTCGCTCGCGGGAAACTTACTCGGTACGACGGCAGCTCGATGGCCAACCGGAACTCCTCAATAGCGACTGGATCTGGGTGACCACCGCGCCTGCTGCCCAGCTTCCGACCGAGCGCGCCGTTAGGTTCGGCCACCAGCGCTGGGATATCGAGAATTACGCTTTCAACGAACTGGCCAATGAATGGCATTCCGATCACGTCTTTCGCCATGACCCCAATGCCATTGAATGTTTCTTACTGCTTACCTTTCTGGCCTACAACCTCTTCCATGCCTTCTTCGCTCTCAACCTGAAAGCAGCTGCTCGCCACGACAAAAGCCAACTTCTCTGGGCCCGTTTGATGACGGCTGAGTTCCTCCAAGAAATGCCTTCCCTCAACCGCTCTCCCTGATCCCCCCTTGCCGTCTTCGGTCGGCCCTCCGCTCGTCCCTCCGCCTGACCTTCCTTTTCCCTTCAGGCGAGCATCGGCATGCCTGCTTGCCACATCTGGACCCTCTGAACCTCACGCGAATCTCCCTCGCCTTCTCCTCTACACCCAAATCCATCACAACACTCGGGTTCCCGCCTTCGCAGCCTCTCGGTTGCGGAATCGCTGCCTATCCCGTGAGGAAGTGACACGGCCGTTCTTGTGGGTGTAAGATACAAAATCATAGTTGTGAGCAAATGCTCACACTCACCTCTTGACGACTGATCATCGACTTCTCATTAAGCTGGCACGTCTTTATTACGAGCAGGGCTTGACCCATGCCGAGATTGCTGAACGACTTCGTCTTTCCCGGCAAAAAGTGCAACGCCTGGTGGTGCAAGCTCGGGAGAAGGGAATCGTACAAATTTTCATACGTCCGCTTACCGGAACTTTCGGCGAGCTAGAGAGAGGACTCGAAGATCTCTACCAACTTCGCGAGGTATTGGTTGTCGAAACTAGTGCCTACGATAATCAGTCCACTGTGGCCCGCGAGGTCGGGGCTGGCGCAGCCGATTACTTGAAGAGAGTTGTGCGGTCACATGACAGGATCGTGATCGGCTGGGGAGAATCGCTTCTAGGAATGGTGAACACCCTTTCCATCTCCTCCAGCATCGAAGTCGAAGATTTAACAGTAATTCAGGGGCTAGGTGGGTTATCCGATCCCAATGAAGAGGTTCATGCCTCAGATTTAACCCGGCGTTTGGCGAAGCACTTCGGGGCGCATGCATTTTTGCTTCTCGCGCCAGCCGTCGCCGCCAGCAAGAATGCTCGCGAGGTTTTTCTCAGCGACAAGTACACGGCGACGGTGTTGGAGAAAGCACGCACTGCCAATATTGCATTTATGGGTATCGGCGCGCCACGACGCGATTCGATGCTTGTGCGAGAAGGAAGCGTTGTGAGTTGGCGCAATCTCGCCGACCTGATCAAACAAGGAGCCGTAGGAGACATTAATTTACGCTACTTTGACGCGCAGGCGCAAAGGATCGCTTCTGAACTCGATGACCGAATCATTGGTCTCACTCTGGATGAGATCAGTGGGATCGAACTCGTGGTGGGTGTGGCAGGCGGCTCCGCCAAGTACAAGGCTATTCAGGCGGCGTTGAAGGGCAAATTGATAGACGTATTAGTCACTGATCATGTCACAGCTCAGCAACTGCTCAATCATAAAGAACTAAAGTACCCGTCGGAGCCGTCGGTGCTACACCAAGTATGAAGACCAAGGAACGCTATGTCGCCCTCGCGGACCCTTGTTCTTCCTTGTCTCGTGAGTTTCGGCTTGTCCGGTGAGTCTCGGTTGCAGTTCGACTCTCAGCCTCGGATCGCCGAGACTCGAGGTGCAGCAGTGGCGTCGATTACCATAGACAATTAACCGGACATTTGGCAGCTCACCGATTGGCTCCGTATCTGAGCAAGATTCCCACATAGTCCAATGACTAAAACTAAAGAAAAAGTGGCTTCGCTACCGCATTCTTCAAAACAGAAATCGATAGTCTCGCAGTGAAAGTAGGCCGTTTCTTCAGAGCAAGAGGCGTCTAGCTTCGCGAACAATCTGCTTTGTATTCGGCACATATACCTCTTCCAAAGCAGGACTGCAGGGCAGCGGACAATCAGGAGCGGCAATGCGGACTATCGGCTTGTCCAGATAATAGAAAGCGGCCTCTCCCAGGCGGGCGGCGACTTCCGCGCCCCAGCCACATGTTAGATTATCTTCCTCCACGATGAGAACACGGCTCGTTTTTTTCGCAGAGCTCGCCAGCGTATCCATGTCCAGCGGAACCAGGCAGCGGACATCGATGACCTCGGCTCTGATTCCCTCGCGATTCAGTTCCTCCGCAGCGGCCAGAGCATAATGCACCATCAACATATTAGCCAATATCGTGATGTCAGTACCTTCGCGGCGAACGGCGGCCTTCCCCAGAGGCACTTCATATTCCTCTTCGGGAACTTCAGTCGCAATATCCAGCCCCGCCTTTTCGCGGCGGCCTCCCGTTCCGCCGTACAACTTCTTGTGTTCGAGAAAGACTACGGGATTGTTGTCACGAATGGCGGCAAGGAGCAGTCCTTTGGCATCGTAGGGATTGGAAGGGCACACTACCTTCAAGCCGGGTGTGTGCATGAAGAATGCCTCTGTGCACTGTCCATGCTGTGCTCCTCGAGCCGAAGCGCCCACAGGCAGTCGAAGAACCATGGGCACAGAAACTTGACCGTTCGACATATAGTGCATTTTCGCAGCCTGGTTGACCACCTGATCCATGGCGCAGAAGACGAAATCCCCATACTGCATCTCCGCGATGGGACGCATCCCCACTAGCGCTGCACCAACCGCCGCGCCGACAATCGCTATCTCTGAGATCGGAGTATCCATCACACGATCGTGGCCGAACTCCTCTGATAGACCGAGCGTAACCGTGAAACCTCCACCGAAACCCCCCGAAATTCCGATATCTTCCCCGAGCAGAAATACGGAGGGGTCCTGCTGCATGGCCAACCGTATGGCGGAGCGTAGGGCCGCCGCCATGCCTATTTTCCCGGTGGACATCACTGAACCTCGCTGGGCGCCCAGACGTGTTCGGTACATGTCTCTGGAGAAGGCTCAGGACTGGCGCGAGCAAACTCCACCGCATCCTCGACCTCTTCCTGGCATTTTTTATCGATGCGAACCATTTCCGCTTCCTCTATTTGAAAGTGCTGAGCCAAAAGCTCCCGACATTTCCGGACAGGATCGCGCCCCCGCCAGAGTTGGAGTTCCTCCTTCGTGCGATATCCACCTGGATCGCCCCGCGAGTGACCCGCATAGCGGAAAGTCATATACTCCAGCAAGGTTGGACCTCTTCCGGAACGCGCACGTTCTACGGCCTTCGTGGCCGAGTCATAAACTGCGATGACATCCATTCCGTCCACCGAAAAGCCTGGGATTCCGTATGACGCCGCGCGGTCCGCGATGCTTGAAATGCGCATGGCGTGGGAAATGTGCGTGGAGGCGGCATAGAGATTGTTCTCGCAGACAAAGACGCATGGCGCATCTTTGACCGCCGCCAGGTTTAAGCCCTCGTGGAAAGCACCGATGTTTGCGGCTCCGTCACCAAAGAAGCTGACCGCGATTCGATCGAGCTTACGCAACTTGAATCCCAATGCCGCCCCGGCGGCGATCGGAATGTTTGCGCCAACAATCGCATTTGATGGGAACGCTCCAACCGACGTATCCACGAGGTGCATTTGGCCACCTTTCCCACCAGCGCAACCATCTGCTTTTCCCCAAAGTTCGGCGGCAATTCTCCGCAACGAACTCCCCTTGGCAATCATATGACCCACCGGACGGTGAGTGCTAAATATCACATCATCTGTGCGGAGGGCTGAGCAGACACCTACGGCCACCGCTTCCTGGCCTTGGCACTGGTGAAGTGTCCCGGGCACAAGCCCTTGCAAGAAGAGGCTGTAAAGGTGATCCTCGAAGCGACGTATTAGAAGCATTCGTCGAAACATTTCAAGCATGTCGACTGCAGGAATCGTTGGGGATGTCATTTTGAATAAATTGAAGCGTTATCCAGTGCGAGCTTAGGCGGATTCTCCACAATGTTCTTAAATTCGTTCAGGAATCGCGCGGCCGCGACGCCGTCCACTAAACGGTGATCAACAGACAAAGTGACCGTCATCTCGTCTCGAGGCACGATCCGACCTTCCCGCAGAGAAGGCTTTTTCCTTGCAGTGCCGAGGGCCAGGATTGCTGCCTCAGGCGGGTTTATCACCCCGATGAAACTTTCCACTCCATACATGCCAAGGTTGGAAATCGTGAAGGTGCTTCCCGTGAGTTCTGTCTCCGATAGCCTGCCGTCCCTGGCCTTTTCTTGCAACTGCCGTCTCGTCGCAGCAAGAGCGTAAAGATCCTTACGATCGGCATTGGCGACCACCGGTAAAATGACTCCGTCTGCAAGCGCTACCACCAGACCGATGCGTATATCCTCGAAATAGACAATTTCGTCTCCTTGAAAACTGGCGTTCAGTTGCGGACTTAACCTTAGGGCCATCGCCGTGGCTCGAAGAGCGACATCCGTCAGGGAGGGCTTGCTCCATCCTCTTTCTAGGCAAAGGGCAGCGGCACGTTTCAAGAATTCCAGAGCATCGGAAACATCAACTACCGCAGTGACGTAGAAATGAGGCACATCTGCCTTGCTGCGTGCTGTGCGCTCAGCAATCGCTTTTCGCATGGGGGTGAGGGGGATACGGCGCATCACGCGCTGGTTCCGGCTTTCGAGTTCGGCTGCCGGCCTGCGCTCCTCGTGCCGAGAGGCTGCTTCCAGAATGTCGCGCTTGTGAATCATCCCCCCCTCGCTCGTGCTTAATACCGAAACTAAGTCAATGCCCCTCTCTTGAGCGATTCTTCGTGCCAACGGAGAAGCCAGCACACGTCCAGATTCCCGGCTTGCGCATTTTGCTTCGGGCGCGAGCGCTGGGCAGCCCTTGGCCATTTCTTGCGAGTTAGGTATGACCCGCGATTCTGCCGCTCCAAGGGGAAAATTATCAGCCAGCGATTCCTCTAAGGAGTCCGCAAGTACAGCTACAACCGTTCCTAACGTAATCGCACTATCCACATCCACCAGGATTTTCCGAATATATCCGTCCCGAAAAGCCTCAATCTCAACATCAGCTTTATCTGTGGTCATGGCAAAGAGAGGCGAGCCCGCTCTGACAAAATCATCGGGTTTAACCAGCCACGCCGTGAGCTTCATGCCGCCCCCTGTAGCTCCTAAGTCTGGAACAACTACTTCGTAGATCATAGGTATTGCCTAAATAAGTCGTGACATTAAGACTTCGTTATGCAACTTGTAAGGCTTAGGGCGCGCACCTCCGCCTTGTGCTCTGGAGTTATGCTTGCCCACAAGCAGTGGCATGGTTGACGAAACAACTGCGTCGAATCAGACTTTTCCGGCACTTCCAAATAAGCACATCAGGTCTTCAACGACCTTTTGTGACGCAAGTCTTCCCTTCACGAGCACATCTTCATCCAGCCCGGATCCGATCACTTGATAAGGGTTGAAATTGTCCCCAAGCTCTTCTAGCGCAAGACGCAGCGCCTCCAGGTAAGCCCGCTTGAGTACGCTGCCGACATTAACCTTTCGCACTCCCAGTCGAATCGCAGCTTGCAAATCCTCACGAGATATAGAACTGCCCCCATGCAGTACCAGCGGAATATCCATGGTTTGCCTGATTTCCGTGAGCCTGGACAAATCTAGGCGCACCTCGCTGCGGCCGTGTAGATGAACCTGCCCGACATTCACCGCTAGGGCGTCAATGCCGGTTCGCTCGACGAATGTGCGAGCGATTCGTGGGACGGTGAGGTTTACGTCATCCGGCGCGAGCAAGAGTTCGCCGCCCACTCCGGGGAGCGCCATCGGTTCTCCTTCAACAGCCACTCCCTCTCGATGTGCGGTTGCGACGATCTCACGTACCCGCTCGGCCTGTTCATCGAAACTAAGATTCTCATCGGAGAACATTACGAGACCGAATCCAAGCTCAATGGCTTCGAGCACCTTTTCAAAATGGGGTGACTCGTTATAAACCAAGCAAGCTGGAGTCTTGAGGCGGCGGCATACTTCATGCCCAAGCGACGCGTACACGCTCAGATGTTCTTTCACCACGCGCTGCGAATGATTTAAAAAGATACCGCTGAATCCAAGCAACACCGGCGAGCCCGTGGATTCGGAAGCGTCGGCAACCGCCTGAAGCGATTCCATATTCCAGCTCTCAAAATAGCCGACGGCATAGCCACCCCGATCTGCGGCAGCGATTATGTCCTTGAATGGAACTAAAGGCATGCTGAATCTTCCGTTGTGGTCGCAATCATTGCCCGTCGAAAGTTCTTCGGCAGCAGGCACCTGGAGAGAATCTTGACACACATGCAATGCAGTCCCCTTCTATCGAGAAGCAGCATCACGGCTCCTGTCTGGTTCATGGCCAAGCTTGGTCTTCTTAAAAGACGCGGTGCGTTCTTGAAGTGGGATCTCAATCGCCAGCCGTTCGATGCTCGACCCCAATTGGACCCCGTGGCAATCGGTGTGATCAAGTAGGTATTGGGCGCCGTCCGGATCTGTCAGGGCTGCTCCGTGCGCTAACAAGATGACATCAGGCTTGATCTTCCTTGCCAGTGTGAAGTGATCCTGGCTTCTGCTGGACATATCTTGCAGGGATGAACCTTTGCCGTAGCCGGTTGATCCGCCCCGGGTAATTCCGGCGTGGAAGATGAAAATGTCCGGCGCAGCTTTCTGCATCAGCGTTTCCGTATCCGCCTGGTTAAAGGCATAGCCGATGGTCAATAGGTCGAGCTGGCGTGCTAGATTCAGCATATCGATCTCCAACTGATACCCAAGACCCGTCTCTTCCAAAGTCCTGCGGAATTCACCTTCGAACCAAGCCACCGTTGGAAAGTTGTGGACGCCGGAGAAGCCAATTCGCTTGCAGTCCTCCAGGAACAGACGCATGTCACGCAACACGTCCACGCCATTCAGACCCGCGACGACCGGGACTTCTTTAACCTGGGGCAGGACATTTTGCCGCCCAAGTTGAAAAACCAATTGGTTAGCGTCAGCCATAGGCAGCATTCCCGCAAGCGATCCATACCCTTGCATACGGAAGTACCCCGTGTTGTAAACGCCGAGGATATCTGCTCCGCCTCGCTCAATGAATTTGCCGGCAATTCCGTTGCCCGCGCTGGCCATGACCAGCGGCCTGCCGTGCTCGATTTCCAATCGAAGACGACTGAGAAAATCCTGCCTTGAATAGCGACGGGCCATAATTGTTTCGTTAGTGATGCTTTCGCGCTTCGATCAGAGAAACCAACAACTCGGCTGCCTCGGTTGCAAACGCTGAGTCTTCAATGTGCGTATTGCGTTCTAGGACTCTGATGTTTTCTGGCATGCCTTCCTTTAACTCGGCGAGGAAAGCCGCGTCGGCCTCACCATCATTGAAGCCCTGACCTTTGACGGAATAGCAATCGAATCCTGCGGTGGGAACCAGGAAGATTGCGTCTCCTTTGGTGTGCCTCAAGCGGGCAACAATTTCTCTGGCGACCGCGCACATCTCAGCCTTGTTCAGCCGCACATCGGTGATCTGTGAGCTGTGCCGAATCAGAGTCCGCCCACGGTAAACCGTGGGAACGGTCTCCGGCTCTCCAAACACCAGAACCTCCACAGCGCCGGGGCAAATTACCTGCGGAAGGTCCAATTTCCCCGCGACGGTCAAGCGTTCGCTTCCCCCCGCAAGCATCGCATGGTGCATCTCATTCGATACCTCGATGATCGAATAATCGAGAACCGCGCTGATGATTCCTTCTTTCATCATTTGCTCCATCGCCCGCCCACCCGCACCACTGGCGTGGAACACGATGGTTTCGTAGCCAGCCTGCTGGAGCGTCTCAAGGGCCTTCATGGCACCCCGCGTCGTGATGCCCACGGTAGTCACGGCCACGACCGGCTTACTGCTTCTCTGGATTTGCTCCTCCACGCTGGCCATGCCGCAAACTGCCCCGGCCGCATTGGCCAGGATTTTGCAAGTGAAAGGATTCAGCCCCATAATGTCGCCGACCGAAAACATCATGGTAATGTCTTTGATATCGACCCAAGGGGCGACATTTCCGGAGGCCATGGTGGAAACCATCACCTTGGGAAAACCGTAAGGCAGAGCTCGCATGACCTGGGTACTCAGCGTGGTACCTTGTGTGCCCCCGAGAGATATGACTCCATGCACCCGGTGCTCCGCTACGAGACTCAGCAGGATCCGGGCTGCGCCTGCGGCCATGACTGGCGCCGCAACCTCCCGGGAGGGCTCCTCCAGCATTTTCGTCAGAGGCGTTCCGCCAGCCTCGGCCACTTCCTCGCGCGGGATATCAGCTTTTGCCATTGGCGTGCCCACGACTCCGGTGTCCAACAACAAAGCTTTGTTTCCAAATTTCTCGATCTCGTCACATACATAACGCGCTTCCGGTCCCTTAGTGTCCAGCGTGGCAAGAACGACGATGGTCTTGCTATTCATGTTTCGCTACCTTGCGGCCTTGCCTTCCGACCCATCAGGACGCAGTCCGCAAATTCCCCTGCTTGGTCTCGCTGGCAATGTAGCGCGCCGTGCGCACTGCAAGAGCCATGATGGTATGCGTCGGATTCTTTTCCGGGGTCGTGGTGAAACAGCTTCCCGATACCACAAATAAGTTCTTCACATCGTGGCTCTGACAGAACGCATTTAGGACCGAGGTGCGAGGATCGTTCCCCATGCGCGTCGTTCCGGTTTCGTGACTGCCGAAGCCGTCATTTTCCGATTCCGGTTTGCTGTCAATAACCAGCCGGGCTTTCGCGAGGTGTAACATCTCCTTCACATTTTCCACGCCAGCGCGAACCAGCGCGCGGTCATTTTCGCAAAACCTGAAGTGAACCACCGGAATTGGTATTCCGTAGGCGTCCACATGACTGCGGTCCACCGCCACATGATTCTCCGGTTTGGCCAGGACTTTGCACCACGGCCCAACGTGAATGAATCCCGGCTGCAAGGTTCGTACCTGCTCTTTGAAATCCTTACCGAATCCCTTCAAGGAATTGGCTTGATAAGGAAACATGAACCCCATGAAATTGATGGGATACTGGCATCCACCCACAAAATCTTGTTTCTTCCGCCCCAGGTGGTTGAAACTGGGAATAAAAGCATGATCCATAGCGCCGTCGTTGTTAACTGGCTTCGTGCCCGCTAACTCCTCCAAATAACCCAGGAGGGTGCTATATCCATGCCCCCCGAGATAGCGCCCAACCAAGCCACTGGAATTGGCAATGCCGTCGGGAAACCGCGGCGACCGTGAATTGAGCAATAGTCGCGGTCCCTCGACCGCCCCGCAGCAGACTGCGAAGACGCGAGCTTGAATTTCCTCTTCTTTGCGGGTGACGGTGTCAACCACGGCAACTGCGCGGGCACCGCCCGCCCGATCCATTAGAATTTCGCGAGCCAGTTTGTTTTGGATTAGGGTGAAGTTACCAGTCTTCTCGGCCTTGGGAAGGATGGCAGTAGGTACCGAGAAAATAGCGCCGACATCGCATCCCCGCATGCAGTGCCCGCAATAGTGGCAGGGCGGGCGGTCATCGTACGGCCGCGTGAGCAACGCTTTCCGGGTCGGAATCAAAGGGACGCCCATCTTGGCGCAAGCACGCTTCAAAATCTCCTCCGAGCAGCGCAGCTTGAGTGGAGGCAAGAAATCTCCGTCTGGCACAATGTCGAGGTTTTCGCGGGAACCCGTGACCCCGATCATTTTCTCAACATACGAATAATACGGCGCCAATTCCTGGTAACTGAGCGGCCAATCCTCCTCGATGCCCTGTATGCTCCTCTCCCGGAAATCCCGTTCTGCAAAACGAAGGCAGACGGCATTCCAGTGAATGCTCCGCCCACCTACAACCCGAATACGATCCACCTCAACGTCATCGCTGTTCTCATAGCGGATCGATTCAGTGACCTCAGATGGATAGCCCGGGGTCGGGAAAATTCGTTTGGGAAATTCATAAGGCCAAGCGTGGTAATGGAATTCCTCGGGGGTAGTCAACCGGCCCGCTTCGACTAAGGCTACCTTGGCGCCGCTTTCTGCCAGTTCTTTCGCCAGGATTCCGCCGGCGGGCCCAGAGCCAACTACACAAATGTCAAACGTTCGTATTTCAGACCCCACTGTGTTGGTCTCCCCCGACGTACCATATTTTTCACCACGCAATGAGTCCCGTGGCAGCTTCCTAACTTGCCAAGAGTGCCTACGAACAGCGCGGCGGCGTTTCTATGGACACATCTCAATGTGCGCCCGAATCGGCTTCCTGGATTACGATTTATGCCCCTCGTGCTTACATCCCTCAAAATCTCGAAGTACATCGTTGCCCTGGTATTCCAGTTCCTGATGGATCCCGATTTCCGAGGTGTAATATCCCGCAACGCTTGACTTCTTGACTGCGACAAAAAACCGCTCCTCGATCGTCGTAGGGTGGTCTTCATGTTCACTGATCCGCTCAACTAGGCTACGGCGCTGTTCCGCGCTGCAGCCCCTGAACCTCTTGCCGTGCTCGAGTTGGGCCATTCGATCTAGGGCTGCCAGCCCCTCCTGCCACAAAAGCTTCTGCTCGTTGCTCGATCCGAACATGACTTCATCCATGTATTCATTGACCCGAGCGGCATGGGCTCCTGCAGAATGCTCGTCCTGGGGAATGATCATCTCGGAAAGCGCATCGAGCGTCTGCATTTGTTCTGAGTTGAACAGCTTTGGACTATAGGGGGAAGGCGTAGCAACAGGTTCCGTTGCGGGGTTTTGCATCGTTCCACAACCCACGGCAGCTCTCGCCGTCGGGCAGCCAATGGCGACACCGACGGACCCCGCAATGATCTTCAGAGCTTCCCGTCGGGACAGACTGTTAGGGGGCTGATGCTCAGACATCACCGTGCCTACTTTATCTGCAACTTCTCGACGAGTGAGAAAAATTCCGGATGAAATCCAGAAATCGCCAAGTTTTGCTTCATTCGCAATCCTGAATCGCCGAGTTTCTCGATCCGCCGCTCATAGGAACGTCTCTACAATAGTGAGCGTTTACCCATGTGCGAGCAAAAGCAATAGAAGGCTACCATGTCCTAATTTTGCCGTCAAGAACAGCGTCAGAAAGTTGTGCCACCCGATCTATTGCAGGGCGAAGCAACGCGAGTGTGAGGCGATCAGGCTTATCGCGGACAGGCCGAAGTGATCCGGGACTACGAGCCTTGCCGGACTGAACCCGTCTGCGCTACCGCCACAAGGATGGTATTGACGAAGTGGAGCGGGCTAAGAACCGGACCAAGTCGAGGGTGCGCTCGAAGGTGGAGCACGTGTTTGCAGAAGCTGAAGTTCGGATTGGTAACGGCTGTGCTATCTAGGTCTAGGGCTGAAGAAAAATGCCACCCAACTGTTCGCGGCGGGGTACGCACCGGCGAATCTGCACGGGTGCGGAAAAAGTTATTGCTTCTAGCACCGGTCGGTGTCACGTTTCACGTTTTTTGGGCAGAGACATTACGGCTACTCGCTAGGAGTTGGCACGACCGTCGCGTGAGTGAAGAGAAGGTGCTTTAGAGTGACTTGGAAAGATTTTCAAAGAGGAATAGCCCTGATTTCCCTGCGACGATGATGTCCAGATCGCCGTCACCGTCAATATCCACCACTGGAATTTGCATACCGCCGCCCGCTCGGGTGCCGTAGTCGATGATGTGCCTCCTCCATTCGATACCTCGGGAAGTCTGCTTCGCTTCATACCAGTAGACCCCGAGAGGCTCGTTGGCGCCCGGATCATGCTCGTGCGCTTTGTAGCGTTTCCCGGTCACCAACTCAGGCCGTCCGTCGCCATTCAAGTCCGCTAGCGTCATGGCATGCGACTGCGACCAACCATCGTCAATGAGGTGCTTCACCCAAGTGCGGTTTCCCGTGGCGTCCCTCTGCTGCTCATACCAGAAGATCCCGTAATCGTGGCCCATGCTGGTCACCAGGTCAGGCAAACCATCACCGTTCACGTCTTCGGTGTAGATGAATCCGGTATCTCCCAAGTCGAACTCCGGATGAAAGATCCAATCGCCGCGGCGCGGGTCCCCAGGTGCCTCAAACCAACCCTTCGGGGTTATGATATCGGTGCGTCCGTCGCCGTTGACATCGCCGGCGCCGATGCCGTGCCCCCAGCTCTTTGGGCTGATTTCATGCTTGATCCAGGGGTTGGAGTCGCCCTTGGCTGCCAGTTCGTACCAAACCAGAGGAAAATCTGGATGGCCAAATTGCGGCAGGAGTTGGAGGGGTTTCCCACTGTTGAGTATGTCCACCAGAAAAGCGAATTCCACCGGCGATTGTGTTTCCATGATGTGCTCACGCCATGGCCGCGAAGAGTTGCCTGGATTCTCCCACCAGCTCAGTGGCTTCGACCAGTAGGAGCAGCTCACCAAGTCGGGGTATCCATCTCCGTTAATATCGATCGCCAGATCGCTCAGGTCCTCCAGGTAGGACTCGCTATAGGAAAACTCGCGAAACTTGTGCTTGATAAAGCGGGGACCTCGACCTGGTTTCGGCGGGAGCTGCTCGTACCAGTTCTCGCCGGAAACGATATCTAGCCTCCCGTCCCGATTCAAGTCCACGACGGTTACCGTCTCACAACAGCCTAGGTCGAGGGTGTGCTTGCGAAAGGCGATGGTGTCGTCGCCCACGATGACAGAAGGAATATCCACATCCGGGAAATGACCGGAAGCCGGCTCCTTTTCGGTTTTGCCGGCCGGCTCAGGAATTGCGCTGGCCCAAGTTGCGCTGGCTCCCAGCCCCCCGAGCCCGGCCATAGACTTAAGGAAGTGCCGTCTAGCGTGGTACGTTACGGGACTCATGATTGCACCCGGAAATTCACGTTTCAACTCCTGTCAGGCCCAGCGCGAAAACCATCCTACATGTCGTGGACTGTTCCCGTTCAGAATGATCCAGTGACACTCGCATAGAGTATGTCGAAATGCAAGTTCCCAAGGAAAAACCGCCGGGTTCGGGCCGACTGCCTCTGCGTGGACTCTAGCCGGAAAGCACGCGGGTCCGGTTGCTCCGCAAGGACTTCTATGAACGCCGCCGCAACGTCGCCCGCGCCTGTCATGCCTTCGGGATCAGCCGTCAAACGTTCAATCATGGGCAGCGCCGTTTATGATCCACACGAACTGACCCGTCTGCTGTTGAGCCGGGCTGGACTTTAGCCACCGCATGTAGTATGAGTATTTGCGCACTAATACGCAATAGCTCACAGAGCTGGTATGACATGAGAAAACCCACCTTGATGTTCTTTTCTGTTGCCCTCTTGCTGTCATATCCGCTTTTAGCTATCGCCCAGTCTCCCTCAATCGCCGCCAGGGCGCGAGCCATTCTTCAGGCAAATTGCCTGAGTTGTCACGGCGCAACCAAGATATCCGGCCTCGACCTCCGGCAGCGGGATAGCGCCCTCAAGGGAGGAAAGCGTGGACCCGCCTTGGTCCCAGGCGACCCGGACGCCAGCCGGCTCTACAAAACGGTAGTCCAAGCAGACGATTTGAAGATGCCCATGGGAGGGGCACGACTGTCCGACAAGGAGTTACAGACTCTGCGCGAATGGATTCAAGAGGGAGCTCCGTGGAACCCAAACGAAGTTCCGCCCCAAGCCCACATCCGTTCCGTGGAAACACCCGCTGTAACCTTGGAAATATCTGAGGGCACAGGAGACTTAGTGGGTTTGCATTGGAGAAACCCGGAGTTCGAAGTCATCCGGGAACAGCGCCTGGGCGAAAACTTTCGTTTGCTGGTACCGAAGCCCGGCTATCAGGCCGCATACTTTAACAGCCGAGACCAGAAGGTGAGTCGTATCGAAACACTTCCCGACGGAGTTCTCTGTACGTACGAATCGCTGCGAAACGATCAGGAGACGATTCCCATCAGGGTGCGCTATCGGATCCAGGTGGTGCGTGAGCAGGTCCTTTTTTCGATCGAGGTGGACAATCCCACCGACCGAAAACTCGCAGAGGTGGTTTATGGACTCGTGGGAGGGCAACAAGGGATTGGCAACCGACTCGACACTGAATCGATGGTCCCGGGCGCGGAAGAGAATCTGGCACCGGGACTATTTTCACGGTTCCATGGAGGTGAATACGGCGGTGGCAACTTAGGCATAACCTACGACGCCGTGGGGTTCTCCTACCCGGGAACCATGCCCATGGGCTGGATGGATGTGTTTAACACAAAAGCTGGGATCGGCTACTACTACGCAAATCAGGATCCCGATACTCGCCTGACTCTGCTCTATTTGGAGATGCGACCCTTCACGAAGGGGGCTAGCGTAAAGGACAGCTGGCCGTCACTGTCGGAAATGCCCGAGGGAGAACCGTTCGGTTTGACCATGGGCTGGGTGAACTTTCCTTACTTGACGCGAGGCACGTTCAAGGCTGGACCTGTTGCGTTGCAGGTGCATGGCGGAGATTGGCACACCGCCAGTGGAATCTATCGCTCCTGGTTCGATCAGCATTTCACCGTCAAGCGACCCTTGAGCTGGCTGCGCCAAGAGCATGCCTGGCAGTCAATCATCATCTCAAACCCAGAAGATGTGGTCGTGCACCGCTTCAGTGAGTTACCAAAGCTCGCGGCCGACGCCAAGAAATACGGTATCACCACGTTTGAAGTTCTCGGTTGGAACATCGGTGGGATTGATCGGGGCTATCCACAATATCAGCCAGACCCGCGCCTCGGCACACCGGAGGAGTTTCGCAAGGCCCTGGCGGATATCCGTGCGATCGGAGTTCATCCCCTGATCTTTGCCAATATCCAAGTGGCGGATACGGCCACACCGCTTTTCCACAGGATCCTGAAGCAATATGCGGTGCAGGCGCGGTGGGCGCCGGATTGGTTGCTCATGGGCTGGGGCGAGGGCACGATAAGCGGGCGCGCAGGACTAGCTCAGTCGAATATGACCTGGATGAGCCCGTCGCACCCTGCATTCCGAAAATTACTGATGGATCAGTATCTCGATCTCGTTCGCAATGGAGCGGCAGGCTTTCAGTTAGACAAGACCCAGTGCTTGTGGGCACTCGATTTTAACCCGCGGCTTCCGGTTTCTCCGGACAAGTCTCTGATTGGAGGAGTTCTTGAAACCTATAAAGAGTTGCTTCTGAAGGCGCGTGCCATTGATCCAAGTTTCGCGTTGGCCGCGGAGACTTGGACCGACCGTGCGTTTCCCTACGTAGATGTCTCGTATATGCGAATGGGCAGCATCGATATGAATTCCACTGCTCTACGCTACACCTTCCCTGAGTGGACAGCCACTATCTTTGGTGAGAGCCCGGGCGATTTCAACCCGATGAATAACGGTATGCGATATGGTCTGGTTTGGGCCCTGGCGCCGCGGCATTACAACGACTCGGCGGATGAGCCTCTCACTCGCCCGCTGGCCCGATACGTGGCCGAGTTGATCCGGATCCGCAAGCAATACGCCGATACTCTCTTTTACGGGCGATTCAACGACATGCTTGGCGCTAATGTGCGAGGTGACGCCGACATCCGCTATTCCGTTTTCAAAACGAGCGAATCCAACAGCCAAACCCGAGCGTGTGTCGTGGTGAACTTCGGCGACGCTCCGGAATCGGCGGAGGTCAGTATCGACGGTGCGGACGGCGAAGTCATTATTGCTACTCCGTTCAACCCGGACCGCAAGGCCGTTCTGCCGGTCCGGATCTCGATTCCTCCCCATCAATTGGCGGTCATTGTGAAGCCGTGATTGGTCCCTCAGCACGAAGTGCAAGAAATATCAAGATTCTCGCCTTTGTTCGCACCGGTCAGCGCGTGACCGGCTCCCTCTGCGTGGTAGTGCTGCTCGTCCGGGGTGGGTCCGTCGCAAAACGAAATTTTCAAGCTAAAGCTGCAATGCCGCGAAATTGACCTGCTCCCCTTTTTTTTCCCACAAATCATACTCCGCTTTGCGCGGAAACAAGGAAGTGAGTCAGTTTGGTTGCGATACTGAGACTGATACTGATACTGACACGGACTGCCGGGGTGCTAAGTCGCATAAGAGGAGATGACGCGGTCTATTAGATACCCAATATTCACTTGATCCCCATGCCTTCGACAATGGTGATATAACGATCCACCAGCAAGTCCGTGAAGATCTCTACCCGTCCGCTGGGCAAAGGCCACCGGATCTCGAGTCTTTCAATTTTCGTCTGTGGACCAATCCCTAGTATTTCGCGAGGGTCATGCGCGGCGAGATAACTCCCGCCGCCTGTCTTCAGGCGCGAACGCTTGAAGGGGCCCACTTGCCATGTAATACGAGCCCCAATCGCATCAGGGTTTGCATGTTTGCCAATCAGACGAACCCCCAACCAGTGGTTCCCTTGGGCTGCGGTATTCTTCAGCAGGAGCGGCGGGCCGTTGTTAACAGCCACCAATACGTCGATTGCCCCGTCATTATTGAAGTCTCCAATTGCCAATCCTCGTGCGGCCTGTTTTTGTCTGAACACCGGGCCTGCAGTCGCACTCTTGTTCTCAAAGCTACGTCCAGTGTTGTGGAAAAGCAGCAAGGACTCTTCGTAGGTGACGAGGCTGGACTGGCGCTCGATCGTGTCGTCTGGATGCCCGTTGGCAACGAACAGATCGAGATTCCCATCGTTATCGTAGTCGAAGAACTTTACTCCCCATCCGCTCATGAGCCGGGTGATCGGAGCAATTCCCATGGGGCCGGACAGGTCGTCAAACGTCTCGTCATGGTTGTTGTGATAAATCGAGTACATCTCCTGATCGATGTTGGTGACGAACAAGTCCTCCCAACCATCCTGATCGTAGTCGCCGGAATCGACTCCCATACCTGAGCGTTCCTTACCTTCATTGCTGAACCCTACCCCCGCTCCAGGACCAATGTCGTCGAACTTGCCATGCTTGTTCACCAGCAGAAAATTGGCCATTGTGTCATTGGCAACAAACAGATCCATCCAGCCATCGTTGTTGACATCGGTGGCGACAGCTCCCCACGCTTTTCCCTGAAGCTTACCAATGCCGGCCTCACGGCTGACATCGGTAAACGAACCATCTCCGTTGTTGTGGAATAGCCAGCTATAGGCGGGCGGGTACACCCGCGGGCTACAGTAACTGCGCTCCTCCGTTTTTGGATTGCCGCAGAACCTGTTCTTTGACTTGTCGAAATCGACGAACCGGCAGACGAACAGATCCAGCCGACCGTCGTTATCATAGTCAAACCATAGGGCGCTCGAGGCCCATCCCGGCGCCGCAACGCCCGCTTTTTCGGTCACGTCTGTAAACCTGCCGTCGCCATTGTTGTGGTAAAGAATGCTTCGTCCGTATTGAGCAACATAAAGATCCGGATAACCGTCGCCGTCGTAGTCACCCACGGCGACGCCCATTCCATACCCTCCACCAGGAACGCCGGCTTTTTCCGTAACGTCGGCGAAGCTGCCATCACGATTGTTGCGATATAACGCGTTGCGCAGGGGAGGGCTGGGATCGTAAAAATCGCAACGGCCGCTGTTAATCAAGTAGATGTCCATCCATCCGTCGTTGTCGTAATCGATAAATGCACAGCCTGCCCCCGTCGTTTCGGGCAAGTAGGACGCAGAAGATCGTCCACTGACGTGTTTCCAGGTAATCCCGCTAGAGGAAGGTGAGACTTGTTCGAACAGTGTGGCCGAAGCGCCAACAGACTTCGGCGAATCTGAAACCGCAAGAAGCCTACGATCACTTGGTGCGAGAAGGAAACCGCCGCCCATACCAGCCAGCATTCGCAGAAGCTGTCTTCGGGAAGATCTTTTCATCCTTATTATATGCTGTCATTACATGCTGTCGCTTCGTAGTGTAGCGGTTAATACGGACGAATCTCCAGCGCTCGCATCAGCAATTGCTCCTTTTTCTCCCCCGCCTTTCGAAGTTGCTCGACTCGCTGCGCTTGGGGTACGGTCATTGAATCCTTGGTTCGCTGGTAAAGCATCAACAAACGCAGATTGCTCAAGTAATCGTCGGGAGCCAGTTCCAGTGCACGGGACAGTGTCTCCTTCGCCAGCACATATTCCTGCCGGCGGATGTAGACCAAGCCCAGCTCTGCATACGCCTCGGGCGTGGACGGACTAGTCTTGATAGCCTGTTGCAAATGCTCCTGTGCTTCAGCAAGATTTCCTTCCTCGATGGCCGTTCGTCCTAAGAAGAGTTGTGCGCCCATGCGCGTCTCTGGGCGATCCGCTATCGATTGGAGTTCCCTACGAGCAGAGTCCAGTTGATAGCTGTAGAAATAGGCCACCCCGAGAGCGAATCTTCCGCGCACGTCACCAATTCGCAATGCGCAATACTTTCGAAAGTAAGGCACCGCCCCGTCGGGATTATTCACCTGCACCAACACGGCGCCCAGTGCGTAGTTGTAAGAGGCATTGCTCGGCTCCAGTCTCACCGCTTCTTCAAGTGACTTCCTTGCCTCCTGCGGCAGGTCCAGCTCCACGCATACCATGCCAAAAAAGAATCGCACGGCAGCATTGCCTGGTTCGAGGTCCGCGGCATGAGCCAGATATCCGAGCGCTCCCTCGCGATCTCCCGACTGGTAAGCAAATTGCGCTAGCCTAAAGAGTATCGCGGCGGAAGGCGCACCCATCTGGACAGCCTTTTCGAGTGTTTCGCGGGCCTTTTCGTAACTGCCGCGGGCTTCGTAGAGGTCCGTCAGTTGCTGTAGTGCTCGCTCCGAGGCCAGACCTCGCTGGACGATTGCCTCCAGGATCTGCGTCGCCAGGTCGTCTGCATGGCGATCCATCAAGGTTGCCGCTAAGGGGAGAACGTCATCCTCGGTGAGATCGCCGCGAGTCAACAGCCGCTGGACAGAAGTTTTGGCCTCCTTGACCTTCCCTACCGCGGCGAGATTTGCACACCGGAGGGCCAAGGCTTGGGGTCGTTCCTGGGCTGCGGCCGGCAGCCGCTCCAGATAGCGTTGAGAAACGGCGAAGGCGCCAAGCCTGTTTGACAACCACGCCGCCTCGTAGTTTGCCTCGACGTGAGTGGGGTCAAATTCGAGCAGCTTCTGGTACGAGTCCAACGCCTTCTTGCGTGCGCCAGGGTCGACGGCGGCATGCTCCTGATAAAGCCTTCCCAGATTCAGATAAGCTCCCGTGAAGCGTGGAGCAATATGAATCGCCCGGAGAAAGTTGGATTCCGCTCCGGCGAAGTCCCGCTCTTGTGCATCGATGACACCAAGCAAGTTATAGAGCCGTGCATCGTTGGGCAGGTTTGCCAGCGTCTGCTGAAGTTGAGTACGAGCCGTCTGAAGGTCGCCTGATTGGATCAGTTGCTGAATTCGACGCAGCTGCGCGTCCTCGGATTCGCCGACCTGCCAGGCCGAAACGGTAGCAGTCAGTTCCAATACCAGAAACAGAATGATTACGAGAAGGCGAAAACTTTGATGGCGCCCAGTTCTGGAGCAGTAAATTGGGACCGTGCCACTCAGCTTTTTTCCCCGCCGTGCGGATCGAATTCGTTCTCCATCACCCAAAGTGAAGAGTCGAGAACGAGGGGAACCTTTGGAGTGCACTTCACTCTTGTCCCCCGTTCCGTACTGGAAAACAACCCAGCGTGCACCGCCTATCATACTCCTCGGAGGTTAGGCCCTTAGAAGGTTATCCTCCCGGAAACTTGAATGTTCCGGGGCCTCGTGACACTTCCATTCCACATCCCGAACGATGGGCTAGCCACATCCGTGGTAAACGCGGTAGAGTTCGGACCAAATACTTGGCCTTGCGTTTGGAAAATGTGCCAGTTAAAGAAGTTAAAGAACTCAGACCGGAACTCGAAATTTACGCGTTCTGTAATCGGTATCCTCTTGACCAGCGCGAAGTCCAAGTTGTGATAAGGGAAGGCGCGCAAATTAGTGACGCGCGGACCCTGCCCAAAGTCGAAGCTGAAGCCGTTGGTGTTGGCAGGATTCTGGAAGGCTGCAATATCGAACAATGGCTTAGTTGGATCAAAATTGCTCGTTGACTGAGCAAACGGATGGGTTCCAGGTAGGATCGCCGGAACACAACCTGCTACGAATTGAGCCGGCACGTTGCAGGAACTTGAGCGGAAAAAGTACGGAGGAGCCGAAGAAGCATGGAAAACTCCGGTCGTTTCCCATCCATCCACTAGACGGCCTAAGAATCCACCGGCCCCGCCAAGCCAGCGCTTGCCCCGGCCGAAAGGCAGTTGATATATAAACGCGACGGAGACCGTTTGAGGTATGTCCTCTGCTGCAATACTCTTGTTACGCTGCTGTTGGAATGGAGAAAAAGCCCCGGTGGTCCCCCCAAGTTCCGAGTCCGGCTGGGTACTGTCAACACTGGTGATCAGTTTGGAGAAGGTATAAGAGGTGAGCAGATACACACCTTTGGAGGTTCGTTTCTCCGCTTTGACCTGTAAAGAGTGGTATTCCGAGTTTCCCTTGTTCTCGTTGATGCCAACCATCCCCCCGCAATATTGCGGGTAGGGCAGAAGCGCCTGCGCCACCGAGGGCGCGCAGCTGGTCATCGCTTGGGCCCATCCCGCATACGGCGCCGGTACTCCGTCAAGCGCTGTGTCATTCTGCCCGAACTGGTCATACAGCGCGTTCCCCATGGAGAGCAGGCTGGGATTGAGCGCATTCGGGGCAGCGTTACGTGAGTAAAGATGGGTGCCCTTGTTCCCCACGTAAGCCGCACTCACATAAAAATCATTTGTAAACTGGTGCTCGATGGCCAAATCCCACTGCTGACTATAGGGGATATGATTAGCATCGAAGGGGCGGTAGAACGGTCCAGCCTGGCCATTGAGATAACTTCCGTTAATGAACGGCGGCTTCGTGAAATTTTGCGGAAAGCCCTGACTCAGAAGAGTCGCAGCTTGCAGCCCTCCAAGGGTGCTGGAGAAGACAGGATTACCGTCAAAGCCCGCCGTCGCAACGCCCATGCCCCATCCCGGGTATTTCGCATCGCTGTAGAAGATGCCATAACCTGATCGAATCACGGTCTTAGGGGTCAGGGAATAGGCAACGCCCAGCCGCGGCGCAAAGAGCCCGTAGTCAACCTTCTCGGGATATCGAGAGCCAAAGCTGGCATCTCCCCATCCTTTCCCAGCGAAGGCCAGCGATCCGAGTCGGTTACCCGCGCCAGCGTTTACCCCCACGGGATCGAAAAACGACATGCGGTTATTCTTCTCCACGGAGGGGGGATGGATGTCGTAACGAACTCCGTAGGTAAGGGTCAACTTGGGTGTGGCTTTCCACGTGTCCCCCGCGTGCCCGACCAAGACGATCTGTTGAGGAGTGTAGCATCCACCTTCGCCATAGACCGTCATCGTGGTCGCATCAACCTGTTCCAGCAGCAAGGATGCTATGGGGTTACCGCTATTGATGCCTAGCAACCCTGTTTCACCGCGAGCAAAACTGAATTGTCCGGTGCTACCAATGCGGCACGTGGGTAACGAGATCCGCCGATATTCGCCGCCAAACTTGAAAGTATGTTTTCCACGGGACCAAGTGAACAGGTCATTCCAGATGGAAACTAAGGACGGCTGACTGGACGCGTTAGAACCATCGAATGACTGGAAACCGTCGCTGAAGCTAAGCAAGGGAGTGTTACCAGCGCTTAGGCCAGGTAGTTGTGGCAAAAGCTTTACGTACGGGGCATTTATGAAGCCCAACGAGCCGTAACCGTTGCGTGTCCAGCCGTATCCGAAGTGATTAAGGAGTGTCGGACTGATGGTGTGGTCCCATCCAAGTCTAACCATCCAGGCGGCGCAGCCAGAACCGCAGGCATTCTCGGTAGCCAGCTGTGCCGGCAACAGGGACCCGTGGATTGGCAAGGTCTCATTCCGATAAGCGGTCACACTTACGTGGTCCTTATCCCCAAAATATTCATCCCCCCGCATGTCCAGGGTGTTTCTATTTGAATAAATGCTTGCCGGAGGGTGGGGGGGGAGATAATTATTAAGTGGTGAATTGGAGGTTGGAGTAGGGAGGAATTGAAACCATTGTTTGGCAAGGGAATTCGCTAGCCGCGGATCTGTCGGGCAGATCACATTCGGGGTCTTACCATCACAGCCCATAAACTGCTGCCTAACCACCTGTCCGTTGACTATCTGCGTGGTTGCCGGATCGTAAATAGGAATCAGGTTGCCATTGGAGTCTGTCCAATCTTGGAAATTCCCATTTCTTTCTAACAGCGACGGGATCGAGAGCGCCGCCACGCTTGGTGCGCCAGCGTCTCGATAGCCTTCCCAAATAATAAAAAAGAAGGGCTTGCTTCGGGCAGAGCGTAACCAAGGAATCTTCACCGGTCCACCGATAGAAGCTCCGAACTCGTGCTCAATATCCGGAGGCCGCGTAGCCGCTCCGTATTGGCGAGCATTCAGTACTGTATTACGCTCGTAGTCAAAGGCCGTACCATGAAACGCATCGGTTCCGGATTTGGTCTCGAGAATTATATTAGCGGCCGCACTGTTCCCATATTGTGGTTCGTAATTCGATGTCAGGACGTGAACTTCCCTGACCATGTCAGGACTCTGGGGGAAGTCAAAGGCGAGATTGAACGTGCCATTCCCGCCGGAGGCATAGGTTATGCCGACCCCGTCGAGAATGGTTTCCTCCTCAAAGGCCAGTCCTCCGTTCATGTGCGCATTCGTCGCGTCGTTAGTGGGGGAGGTGACGCCGGGAACCAAGGTTAGAAGAGGGGCCATATTGCGGGGGCCGCCCGCCACGATCAGAGGAAGATCCGTAACCGTTGTCGGCGAAATTCCTGTTTCTAACGTCGGGTTTTCCTGGTTCAATACAGGCGCGTTCCCCACTACTTCCACCGTTTCCGATGTGGCGCCCACCTTGAGAGCGAAGTCAATCCTGGCACTCTGCGTTGTCGCCAACTCGATGCCGTCGCGAACGACCGTCTTGAACCCCTGAGCCGTCACGGTAATCGTGTAATTCCCGGGCTGCAGAAGAGGTAGTACATAGTAACCGTCGGCGTTGGATTTCGTAGTTCGGGCGCTCCGGTTGTCTTTGTTGACAACCAAAAGATTTGCGTTGGGCACTACGGATCCAGACGGGTCTGTAACCAAACCCGAAACTTGAGCTGCTTGGTTCTGGGCGAATGCATTCAAAGTTACTAGAGAGCCGAGGATCGTAGTGGCCAGGATTCCCAGAAGAGATCTCATTACCGTACCTCCGGAAGTTTTATGGCGTTAGCCGAAAAAATCACCGCGGTTCCAGGTAATTCTTCATTCTTCATTGCTTGCACACCGGTGAAGCACGCAATGCATACGCGCTCGAAACCAGGCATGAGGCAGTAGTGAGCAGCGCACCTGGTGCGTTACTCCTGACGTCGGTATCCGCACAGCACCTACAGTGGTGCGCCGAGCAAATAAGTCAGACGCCGGCTCTCCTGTCCGTCTGCTTTTCACGCTGCGAGTTCCATAGCCCCACATAACCTGCAAGCGATTTCAGCAACCGGTTTCTTTACTCCACTCCTATACACAGGCGCCAGCAAAACTGTCAAGCTTTTTCTCAATGATGGGCATTTGACTGCCCGTTTCCGTGGAGATGGCTCGGTCGCAGGACACCGGTCCTGCGCAGAACAGGCACCCCGAAGGCGGAAGGCTATCCAGTTGTTCAACGGGAGGCCTCAGCGGGTCGAAAATGGACAAACCAAGCCCGGTCGACGCCGCGGAAAGTCGCAGACGGAACGATGGTAAGTCCGAGAGGTGGCGCCGAGATTATCAACGACTCCAAGTTCGGAGATTTCAACTCGTATGTCGAGTTCCGCTGTCAGCCCCAACTCCAACAGTGGTCTCTAATTGCGCGGCGGCTATCTAGTTTCAAGCAGCGGCGGATTTAATTGCGACCGATGGTCCCAACCCCGAAAGGAACGCCTCCACCAGTGCGGCTGCATGCTCAGGCATCTCATGTGGAATCTCATGCCCGCAAGGCAAAGCGATCAGCCTTGCGCCTGAAATGTGGGACAAAACTGTGCTCCGCAGAAGGTCAGGCGTCATTAGCGGGTCGTAGGTGCCTGCAAGCACCAGAGTTGGAACCCCGATGTGCCTCGCCTGCTCGGCAAACGAGACCGCGCACATTTCTAGTGTCTGCTCCAACCCAACCCGGGCAGCCTTTTGGAAATCATCCAGAAATGCCTCCGTGAGTTCTGCTTTGACCGGGATCTTTATGAACGGCGTGAGTATCTGGTCGAATGCAGCATTGCGGTCATGCTGGGCATCGCACCATGCCTTTCCAACCTCGGAAGGAACAGAGAACTCAGTGGCTGGAACTGGGCCAATCAGCACAAGCCCAAGCACACGCTGGGGGTGAACTGCGGCAATGTATTGTGCAAACTTGCCGCTCATGCTGAATCCAACGAGCACAAACCGCTGTGCGCCAGCGGCATCGGCAACGGCCAACACGTCCTGCGCAAACTGGTCGAGGGTGTAGCCCGTTGCAGGCTTGTCTGAATCACCATGCCCGCGATAGCTCAGGGCAATCACCCGCAGACCAGCCAAATCCAAGCGGCTGACCATCTCGCGCCAGTACGATGCCGATCCGCCCCAGCCGTGCAGCAACACGAGTGGCAAAGACCCATTTCCAAAAGACTCATAGCTGATGCGAACGCCATCGTCACTATGGGCAACTGGCATGAAGCCTCCTCCACAAAGAGGGCTAAATTCTGGAGAGAAGAGTACGCCTGCACGCGGGCTACTTCAATACTGCGGAGCGGGCGGAAAAAGCGCACAAAGTAGCACGCAGATGATCCTTGGTTGGGAACAAGGTCACTTCTGCGGGTAGCCGACCTGTCATGACTGCGAAACTGCAACGGTGCCAGCAAACCCTGGAAAACATCCAGCCGGGATGCACCCTGCCGCGTTCACGGAAAAGGAGGAAAAAATAACTCCAGTTGTTTAGGCGACACTACGGAGTCCAGGGCGTGGTCCTGAACTTATCACTGAAGCCAAGTTTGGGGATTTCAAGTTAGATATCGAATTCAATTGCGCATAAGGATCGAATAGCGGGGTCTGCCTACGCGGGTGGTACGAACTCCAGATCGAAGACGATCCAGAGCCGCAATCGCGGCGGGGATCAAGTTCGTCAGACTCGGAACCAAAGCCTGGGTTGATCTGCAAGGTAGATGGCAAGATGCGCAATTTGGCGCGAACATCGGTAGCTCCATCCCATAGAAGCCCTGCGATGCTCGGTTGTGGCACCCTCCCAATGAGCCCTCGGATTAAACATATGGCCGGGCTAAGCACCAAACAGTTTGATCATTTTGTCCCGCGAATCGTCGATGTGGATTTCCATGGCATGGCGAGCTTGGGCGGGCTGATGCGTCTCGATTGCGCGGAGAATGTCGCCGTGTCCAATCCAGCCGGGCACGGTTTGGGTACAGAGGGTATCAAGTCGAGTCACATAGGCAAGCGTCAGGTTAAGTTGGCTCATTACTCTCTGATTGCCCGCCAGTTCGGACAGCCGCCGGTGGAAAGCTTCATTGGCGCGCAGGATGTCCGCCAATTGGGCGCCCGGGTTGTTCTCCGCGGCAACCAGGGCCCGGAGCTCCGAAATCTGTTCGGGGTCCGCCGCTTGCGCGGCCTTTTCTGCGGCGAAAGACTCGAGCAGCTTTCGGTATTGATACATATCAACAATGTCGCGGACGGAAATCGGCGTGACCAGAAAGCCTTTGCGGCGAATCCGAGAGAGCCATTTATCCTGCATGAGGCGGGTGCACGCCTCCCTCACCGGAGTGCGGCTGGTTCCACATCTTTCAGCCAGATCGGCTTCGGAAAGGAACTCTCCGGGAGGAAGCTTCGCGGTCATCAGCCACTCTCGCAAGATGCGATAGACGCGTTCCACTTCACCGAGCTTGTGCGCCCTGGCTTTGGTTGTCGTGGTCAATCGCAGATCACCGTATCATTTCCGCCGAACAACATTCGATCAAAAAGATTCCCGAAGCCAAGAGTATTGCTACCCTGCCAGGATACTGTTAGTATACTACGCGCATACGGAGCAGGTCATGTGCGGCATTGTAGGTTACTTGGACAAAACCGGTGCTGAGGACGGGAATCTCGGCAGTATATTGCTGGGAATGCTGAATGCTCTCGCCTGCCGTGGCCCAGACTCAGCGGGCATTGCGCTGTTCGGCCACCAGCAGCCCGATCAGTTTGTGGCTCAGGTCAAACTCGGAGACAACGGCAGCGGTGCAGAGCGCGCCCGCGCGGTAATGAGAGCTGCCGAGAAGTTCGGGGCGAAGGAGTTTACTCAGACCGGCGCCTACCTGCGCTTCGTTTTCAGCGAAATGGACGACCTGAAGCCGTTCATCACCGGGGTGGAGGCTGTCGGCGAGGATGTCGAGGTGGTCAGCGTGGGGCGACGCCTTGAAATCGTCAAGCAGGTCGGTTCGCCTTTTCGCCTGGAGCAGACCTTCAAAATATCGGGATTCCATGGCAGACACGGAATTGGCCACACGCGGCTGTCCACCGAGTCGCTGGTTGACCTGAGTCATTCGCAGCCCTTCTGGAGTCACGGCTATCCCGATCTCGCCATAGTCCACAACGGCCACGTTACGAATTATCACCAATTGCGCCGCCGGTATGAACAGCGCGGGGTTCATTTCTACACGGAGAATGACTCCGAGGTTGTCGCGGTTTTTCTGGCCGACAAGTTGCGGCAGGGCGTTGATCTGCGCGCCGCTATGGAGTCCATGATCAGAGAGCTGGATGGCTCTTTCAGCTGCCTGGTGGCGACTGACTCCGCGCTCGGATTTGTGAAGGACACGTTTTCGTTCAAGCCGCTGGTGTTTGCCGAGACGGATCGTTTTGTCGCCTTGGCGACGGAAGAAATCGCAATCCGTGGCGCGATCCAAGGAGATTTTGCAGTGCGTGAGGCGCAAGCCAAGGAAGTGCGGGTATGGCTGAGATAGACGCGACTGGACGCACATCCCGCGAGATAAACGCAGCGATCCGGCAGTTGATTGCCGACTCCTGCAAGGAAATCACGGTGCGCAACCCGGGAGCGCGGCATAACCTCGCCGTTGCCATTCTGAATGACACTCACATTCGCCTGGCTGGCAGCGCCGGCTACTACTGCGGCGGTCTGATCGACGGAGCCGCCATTGAGATCGAAGGCAGCGCCGGTTGGGGCGTTGCGGAATCGATGTTGAGCGGTACGGTGCGCGTGCGTGGCAGCGCGGGCAGCGGCGCGGCTGCCGCCATTCGGGATGGGACGGTGGTTATTCATGGCGATGCGGCCGCCCGACTCGGCGTTTCCATGAAGGGTGGTCAGGTAATTGTCGCTGGCGACTGCGGCTACATGGCGGGCTTCATGGCGCAAAAAGGAACGCTAATCGTGTGCGGCAATGCGGGAGAGGCGTTTGCGGATTCCATGTATGCGACGGTCTGTTATGTGGGAGGCACAATTGCCAATCTGGGCACGGACGCCGTCATCGCTGCCATGGATCCCGGTGAAGCCGACCATTTGGAGGAGACCCTGAGCGCTCATCTCCCCGCATCTTTGCGCAGCACCAAGCCGGCTGCCGCCGATTTCAAGAAGGTAGTTGCGGGCCGTAAACTTTGGAACTTTGACAAGCGTGAGTGGCGGATCTGGCGGGAGGCTCTCTAACTTTGCCTGGACTACAAACTAGCGGGATATTTGCGCCGCGAATCATCGAAGAGATTCAGGCCAAGGCCGAGTCGGGGCTGTATTCGATTCGGGGCTTTGGCACGTTACGCGAGCGTCGGTGGGCGACTTTCGATGACCTTACGTTTCTGCCTTGTACCCTCACTCGAATTCCGCTCGAGGGATATCGCGAAAACTGTTCCACCAGGACCGTTCTCGGCACTCGTTTCGCGAAAAAGCCCATCCAGCTCGATATTCCGGTGATGATCACCGGTATGAGCTGGGGCGCGCTCTCCTACAATGCAAAAGTTGCCCTCGCCAAGGGCGCGGCCGCCGCCGGTTCCTCGAATACCACGGGCGACGGGGGGATGTTGCAAGCCGAGCGGGAGAACAGCCGGACACTTATTTATGAAGTCCTCCCTTCCCGCTACGGGATCAACATCCACCATATGCGAATGGCGGACGCAATTGAGTTGACCATCGGCCAGGGCGCCAAGCCGGGCACGGGCGGGCTGCTGCTGGGATCCAAAGTGTCGGATCGCATCGCGGAACAGCGCGATTTGCCGATTGGGGTTGACCAGCGCAGTCCGGCCCGGCATCCCGACTTTCTCGGGCCGGATGACATGATCATCAAGGTTGAGGAATTGCGGGAAGCCACGGATTGGCAGGTTCCAATCTTTATTAAGTTGGGAGCGAGCCGGGTCTACGATGACGTCAAGCTGGCGGCAAAGGCCGGTGCGGATGTGATTGTAGTGGATGGAATGGAGGGCGGGACCGGAGCCTCTCCGGCAATTTTCCAGGAGCACACCGGCATACCCACGCTCGCCGCGGTCTCGGAGGCGCGTTGTGCGCTCGAGGACATCGGCCTTTACGGTGAGGTGCAGTTGATTATCGCCGGGGGCATTCGTGACGGAGTCGATGCCGCGAAAGCGATGGCGTTGGGCGCCGATGCTTGCTACATCGGAACCGCGTCACTCATAGCCCTCAACTGCAACAAGCCGATCTATGAAGACGACTATCGCGCCATCGGGGCTGCGCCGCACGCCTGCCATCATTGTCATACCGGACGCTGTCCGGTTGGGATTACTACGCAAGATCCTGAATTGATGAAGCGTCTCGAGGTCGAGCAAGGAGCAGAGCGCGTGCGCAATCTGTTGCACGTGATGACCCTGGAGATCCAGATGCTAGCCCGTGCCTGCGGAAAATCCGACGTGCATCATCTCGAACCCGAGGACATGGCCGCGCTAACGCTGGAAGCTTCGGCGATTTGTGGGATTCCCCTGGTCGGCACGAGAAAGGTATTTGGCCGGTAATGTCTTTCCTGGTGCCTTGCCCCAACTGCGGCCGCCGCTCCGTTTACGAATTTGTGTTCGGCGGAGAGCTGAAACAGGTTCCCGCACTCGACGCGTCCCAAGCGGAGTGGCAGGACTACCGGTTCAACCGCACCAACGCCGCCGGAGTACAAACCGAATGGTGGTTTCATCGTTCCGGATGCCGGCAGTGGCTGCAGGCGGTACGCAACACGATCACCAATGAAGTTTTGGAAGCATTCCTGCCGGGGGAGAAGCATTGAAGTTCTATTTCCAAAACAAGCCGGTCGAAGCCCAGTCCGGCGACACCATTGCGGCGGCGCTCTATCGCGACGGGCAACGCATTTTCAGTCGCAGCTTCAAGTACCACCGTCCTCGCGGCCTGCTTTGTGTATCCGGGAAGTGCCCCAACTGTCTGATGAATGTAGATGGCATCCCGAACGTCCGCACCTGTATAACTCCGGTTCGCGACCACATGAAAGTGAAGGCGCAGAATGCCTATCCTTCACTTGAAACGGACTGGTTGTCGATCACGCAACGCTTCGATTGGCTGATGCCGGTCGGCTGGTATTACAAGACCTTCACTCATCCGGCGATGTGGCACGCGGCCGAGCCGGCCATCCGCAGGGTCGCAGGTCTTGGTGAAGTGTTGTCCTCCGAGCCCAGGGAATATGAGCACTTCTGGATGCACGCGGATACTGCAGTAATCGGGGGTGGGCGGGCTGGGATGCAGGCGGCTGTGAAGGCTGCCGCGCAGGGCGGGCAAGTCGTGCTGGTCGACGATCAAACAACTCTCGGGGGCCAGTTGCGATACCGGAAACGCGCAGGAGAGATGCCGGGCGGTCTTGTCCAGCAGCTTCAGGCGCTTCCCAATGTCCGAATACTTCACGACAGCTACTGCTTCGGTCTCTACGAGGACAACCTGCTCGGAGTACTGCAAAGTAATCCTCATCCCGGCACAGCCGAACGCCTGATTCATTTGCGGACGCAGCACACAACGGTAGCTACAGGCGCCTATGAGACTCCACTTCTTTTCCTGAATAATGACCTCCCGGGGGTGATGCTCTCTACCGGGGTTCTACGGCTGCTGCATCTGTACGGTGTTCCCGCGGGCCAACGCGCAGTGATCGTGGGGGTTTCCGGTGCAACCGAAGAAGTTTCGATGGCGTTGCGCGATGCGGGAATTGAAGTTGTGACAACGGTGAGCGCGGAGCAGGTAGTAAGAGCAACCGGATCTGGGTGTGTGCAAGGCATTCAAACCCAAGCCGGCAGTTTCTCCTGCGATTTGATCGTGGTCTGCGGGCCGCGCGTGCCCGATGCCGGTCTGGCTGCGCAGGCCGGCGCAAAGCTTACCTGGAGCCGTGAGCGAGCAGCGTTTTTGCCCACAGCGTTGCCCAGTCACGTTTCGGTTGTGGGGGATGCAGCCGGAGAAACAGTGGACAATATTGCCCCGCCCCTTCCTACCAGCAAGCGCGCCTTTGTCTGTCTCTGCTCGGATGTGTCGAGCCAGGATCTCTGCGACGGCATCGCCGAGGGATTCGATCATATCGAGACGCTGAAACGCTATACGACGGCGACCATGGGGCCCTGCCAAGGCCGCATGTGCCAGTTGTCGGCGATCGGAGTCTGCGCTCATGAAACCGGCCGTTCGACTGCGGAGACTGGGGTTACGACCTCGCGGCCACCGAATCCCGGTGTCACTCTGGGTGCGCTCGCTGGACCAAGTCATCATCCCATCCGACGGACTCCCATGCACTACGCGCACGAAAAAATGGGCGCGGTCTGGATGGATATGGGTGACTGGAAACGGCCGCGCTACTACAAAACTGATACGGTGTCCGAAGAAAGAGAATGCGTCCTGACGGAATATCGCGCCGTGCGCGAGGGAGTCGGAATCATCGATGTCAGCACCCTCGGCAAGCTCGATCTGCGCGGCCCTGACTGCGGCAGGCTGCTCGACAAAGTTTATACGCATCGTTTCTCCGATCTCCGCCCGGGGCGTGTCCGTTATGCTTTGATGTGCGACGAGGGCGGAATCATCCTGGATGACGGCACCATTTCGCGCCTGAGCGATGACCGCTACTTCGTCACGACTACCAGCGGAAATCTCGACTTCGTTTACCAGTGGCTGAACTGGTACCTGGCTGGCGCCGGTTGGGCTGTGCATATCGCCAACGTGACCGCGGGCTACGGGGCGATGAACGTGGCGGGACCAGGAAGCCGCGAGGTGCTGAACAAGCTCACCGACTGTGACCTCACCTCGAGCGCGTTCCCATACATGGCCTGTCGCCAAGCTGAAGTCGCCGGGATTCCCGCAATCATGCTCCGCATTGGTTTCGTCGGCGAGACCGGATGGGAAATTCATTGCCCGGCCGAATCCTCCGAGGCGTTGTGGCAGGCTGTGCTGGAGGCGGGCCGGGAATCTAACATCCGGCCATTCGGCGTCGAGGCTCAGCGGCTGCTCCGTCTCGAGAAACGACACCTGATTGTCGGTGTCGATACCGACGCGCTCACCAACCCGTATGAAGCCGAAATGGGCTGGGCCGTCAAGCTCGATAAACCCGATTTTGTGGGCAAAGCCCTGCTCTCGCGCGCCGCGAATGACCTGTCGCGGGAACGCTTGATCGGATTTGTTCTTCAGGAGCCGGGTCTGCCTGAAGATGGGGCTGCCGTTGTGGTGGATGGCCAGCTGGCCGGGCGGGTCACGAGTTCTCGCCACTCGCCCGCGCAGCGGTCAGCCGTGGGACTCGCGTGGGTGAAGGCGCCCCAAGCGCAGGAAGGTGCAACCATTGATGTTCGAGTCGACGGGAAGCTCGTCCAGGCCAGGGTTACGATGCAGCCGTTCTACGATCCCGAGGGCGGGCGGCTTCGCCAATAGTTATGAAACGTTCCGCACTCTTTTATTGGCATCAACGCGCCGGTGCCAGCTTCATCGAGCACCAGGGTTGGGAACTGCCTGCTTCCTTTTTGCCGCCGGAGCAGGAAGCGGCGCAAGTGCGTAAAAGCGCCGGCATCGCCGATCTAAGTCATTTGCTCAAGTTCGAATTGCAGACACAGCCACCCCAAAATGGCTGGCGCCTGGGAGCAGGCCTGTATTTGATGATGGGTGAATCGCCGCTTGATCCTCCCCCGGGAGCGATCGATGTCTCCAGCGTAAAGACAAGCTTTCGTCTGGTTGGTCCCCGGAGTAGAGACGTCCTTAACAAGCTGACATCTTTAAACGTCTCTGGCGCCGCGCTTTCAAATCTGTCCTGCGCGCAAGCTTCGGTGGCGCACGCTCACGCCACGCTTTTGCGAGAAGATATTGGATCGCTTCCCGCCTTTCATATTTTGGTAAGCCGGGACTATAGCGAATCCGTTTGGGAGTCCATCGCCCACGCGGGGCACGAGTTTGATCTCTGCCCCTTCGGCCTGCAGGCGTTGCAGGCATTTCACCATTGAGATATGCAATTTTTCAGTAAAGATCGGATGTGGCGGAGTCACGAACTGAAGCCGAGCTACGACGTCGTGATCGTCGGAGCGGGCGTGCATGGGCTGGCGGCCGCCTACTACCTCGGCAAGCAACACGGCATCCGCAAGGTGGCCCTCCTCGACAAAAACTATCTGGGGGCAGGAGCCAGCGGCCGTAACACTGCGATCCTGCGCTCGAATTACCGCACCCCCGAGGGCATTCCTTTTTACGATGCTTCGTTAAAGCTGTACGAACGGATGTCCAGCGATCTTGGCTGGAACGTGCTGTTCAGCCAGTGCGGACACCTGACCCTGGGCCACAGCGATTCTTCGGTAACGGGTCTTCGAGTGCGCGCAGAAAACAATCAGCTGCTCGGCGTGAATAGCCGGATGATTGCGCCCGAAGAAGTTGGCAGGCTGGTTCCTTCGATCAATGTCAGCCGTGAAGCGCGATATCCAATTCTCGCAGCTCTTTATCATCCCCCCGGGGGAATCATCCGTCATGACGCGGTAGTGTGGGGTTACGCCCGTGCCTGCGATCGCATGGGCATCGAAATCCACCCCTTCACCGAAGTGACTGGCATCAGCGTCGAAAAAGGCAGAGTCGCGAACGTGATCACCAATAAAGGTCGGATCGCCGCCGGCGCAGTCCTCAATGCCACGGCGGGCTGGGCAACCACGATTTCCCGGATGGCGGGTGTCCCGTTGCCCATCGTGACGCATCCTCTCCAGGCCTGTGTTACGGAACCACTGAAGCCGTTTCTCAACGTGGTGATCGTATCGGCCACGCTCCATGTCTACCTAAGTCAGACCGACAAGGGTGAACTGGTGATTGGCGCTGAGATCGACCCCTATCAGTCTTACAGCATGAAGAGCACTCTTCCCACGCTCGAGCAGATGGCGACGTATACGTTGGAATTGTTTCCCCGGTTGCATGGGGTGCGAGTTCTGCGGCAATGGGCGGGCATTTGCGACATGACTCCTGATTTTGCCCCGATCATGGGTGCGGCCTCCGAAATAAGCAACTTTTACATGGATGTGGGCTGGGGAACCTATGGATTCAAAGCCGCTCCAATCTCCGGGAGCTGCATGGCCGAGTTGATCGCGACCGGCAAGACGCCATCCTTGATCGCGCCTTTTTCCCCAACGCGTTTTCTGACCGGACAACTGGTTGGCGAGAAAGCAGCAGCCGCTGTGTCGCACTGAAACAAGAAGAGACGAGGAGACATTTTATGGGCAAGAAATCAGCGGTGGTTCACCGAATCAAATCGCAGCTCGCCGCAAAGAAGCTTGAATACATTTTCTGCTCTTTCGTTGAATTGAGCGGTGCGCCGAAGGCGAAGCTGGTTCCGGTCTCCCATATTGAAGAATTCGCCAGCGCCGGCGCTGGCTTTGCTGGATTTGCCTGCGGCGATGTTGGCCAGGGGCCGCACGATCCTGACATTTGCAGTGTTCCTGACTTTGACTCGCTAACCGTACTCCCCTGGCGGAAAGAAATTGCCTGGGTGACCGGAAATTTGCAGGTCAACGGAGAGCCGTGGCCGTTCTGTCCGCGTACGGTTCTTATGCATCAGTTAGCGCAAGCGCGCAAGAAGGGGTTCATCGTCAATGTCGGCGTCGAACCGGAATTCATGCTCCTCAAGAAGAATGACAAGGGCGAATATGACCTTGGTGATCCTCTCGATTCGCTCAGCAAACCCTGCTACGACCTGCGCGCTTTGCACCGCAATCTCGACCTCATGACAACCCTGCTGCGCTTCATGCAGGAACTTGGTTGGGATCCGTACGCGAACGATCACGAGGATGCGAATTGCCAGTTCGAAATCAACTGGACTTACTCCGATGCCCTGACTACCGCCGACCGCTACACCTTTTTCAAGTGGATGGTCCGGACCGTGGCCGAGCAGCACGGTCTTTGGGCTACTTTCATGCCAAAACCCTTCGGCAATCTAACCGGCAACGGGGCCCACCTTCACCTAAGCCTGGCTGACGTCAAGACTCGCAAGAACCTTTTTCTCGATCCGTCCGCCGACCTCGGCCTTTCGCAACTCGGGCACTGGTTCATGGGAGGCGTTCTGCGCCACGCTCGCGCTCTTTCCGCGCTGGTTGCTCCTATTGTCAACAGTTATAAGCGCCTGGTTCGCGGCGCTCCGCGTTCCGGAGCGACCTGGGCTCCGGTCTACATAACCTACGGCGCCTCAAACCGCACGCAGATGATTCGTGTGCCCGGGCCGGGCCGATTCGAAATTCGAGTGGTGGATGGCGCGGCCAATCCCTACCTCGCATTCGCAGGCATCCTGGCTGCTGGCCTGGATGGAATTGAACAACACCTCGACCCGGGAATGGCGAATCATGAAAACCTCTATCAAGTGCCTGAGCAGGAACTGGCCTCGCGCGGGATCGGCGTGCTCCCGGCTTCACTCGCCGAAGCGCTGGATGCCTTGGCCAAAGATGCCGTCGTGCAGGAAGCCCTCGGAACCGCGTACGCAAAATACTATCTGCAGGTCAAGACTGAAGAGTGGATGCTACATAGCCGCACAGTCACGCCGTGGGAACGGAATTACTATCTCGGGACTTACTGAATGGGGCGAGCCAATATCATGGAGCGTAGCAGATGAGGCATGAGGCATGCCGCACAGTACGCCCTTGCCCTGCAGCTCAGTGGTTTCCCCGCGCTTGACTGAAGCTCTTGATGTGAAAACGGCCTGACAACAGTCAATGCGTAATTGTTTGCATCAACTGAGCGAGGTCAGTCGCCCAACTACAGCAATACGCAATCGTGAACCTAGTTAGTTGGTGCTGGAGAGGATGAGCTTCGACGAAGCAAATTCCTTCGATAGAGAATCCCGTACAGGATAGACACGGGACAACCCACACTGACAATGAACAGTATTCCCTTCAAATTGGTCCACTCCACGGGTCCCCACCCAAGGAGCCGGAGAAACAAAGAGAAGCACAAACTGAACAGAACACCAATAAGGCCGCATTCTAAAATCAGGCGAACTGTAGTCGAAATATGCGCTGACCGGACCAGGAGATACAAGCGGCTAATGACGCCACACACGAAACCAAACAGACCAGCAGGGACGAGCGCAATGAACAAGATCGAAAAAGCGACGCTGAGAAACCCTTTTAAGTCATGGACTGCATGAGCCGGAACAACCAACAACAAACCTACCCACAGTGTCGAAATCAAGGTGGCGGCACAGGCACAGAAGATCCCGGCCATTAACACGGAAATGGTTGTTTTGGCTCGCAATTTGATGCTACTACCCGAAGAATATTACATCGGACCAGTCTGATAGCTGTTGCAACATTGCCATCCCGCGGTAAACCAACTAAAACGTTGCCTAGCGGGGGAACTGATCTATTTTCGACAGGTCAGGAAGCGAATGCGCCACGGGGATGTTCAAATCCTGAACATGAAAGTGACGTTCCCGGTAATTCTCTGCGTTCTCGGTGCCATTTCATGGTTCTGGATGAGCCTATGGTTGCGGAGCTTTAAGGTTCGAAGCAGGCGCGCCCTGTGCTCACCTTTCTTTGGAACAGAGGCAACAGAGGATTCGAATAGGAAGCTGGATCGCTTTTGGTGGGGCTTGCGTTTTTGTGGTTGGAGCGATCCTTGATCGCATGGCTTCAACATACCGCAGGCCGCTGAGGTAACGTGCGCCGTGAAGACGCTTGCCCTCAGCGGGCGAAACTTCCGCCCGGGAACTGGTCCGCTCCACCCGAAGTCGGTTGTTTCTATGTAACGAAAAGCTCAGTTTTCTAGGTTCCACTGCGGGCAGCCGGGCGGCACCGGTTCCTTTGCACGGGTTGAGCGTAAACGCCTGCTGGCGTCAGTCATCGAGATGCAATAATGTTGCGGGTTCGCAAACCGTGTCCGTTCCTGAAAGTCTCGAAATATTGATTCCGTGGCGCATCATCACCAATACGTCAGAAAAAAAGGCCGAGCTTTTCACTGCCGAGTTGTCTTCTGAACTTTCTCCGAAACATGTCTTGTACGGATTGAGAGCAAGGGCCGTGGCGGCTCGAATCGACCGTGATGACGTTTTGTTCGAGATCGAGGGCGCTGACATGGTACTCGCAGTCGTTCACCTGACTTGGCGAAAGGAATCCGACCCCCGGCGGCCTACAACAAGATTCTTCGCCAGTTGGGAAGAATGGGTCCGTGACGAAATGCTTCCCGCCGATCAGGAGTACTCGTCCTGAGGGGTTTTGAGTAACGGCCCTGTTAGCAACAACTGCGGACTCAGTAGCGGAGGTTTCACGGCCGAAGCTGATAGTTGACCTGTATCTGCGTATCGACAGTGACAGGTTGTCCCATTAGCAGGTAAGGCTTGTATTTCCATTGGCGCACAGCTGCCACCGCAGAACCCGCCAATTCGATGGGACCGTCAACCAGCTCAAGATCGGTGATGTCATCGGCCTTGCTGATCTCGGCCCGCAGCACGACCGTGCCCTGAATGTATGCGGCTCGGGCGTCTGACGGGTAAATGGGATTGACCTTCTTAATCAAAAGGCCTGTCGTAAACCCGCTCGACACCTTCACTCTCTCTGGCCGTGCTATAAATGGCTTTGCGGACACCCCTTCCACGTCCACATTTTTCTGCCCGGCCGATTGCGCGGATTCTGCCACACTTCGCTGAGGCAAAACTGTGATCGAGTCGAGAGTAGCCACAATCGCGTCCAGTCCTTTCTCGTTAGGCGCACCCGCATTCCAGACCAACAAATGGCCGTTGGCCGTGGTGCAAATAACGCACTGATGACGGCCCCCAACGCCCCGCGCAAAATTGACACGGAAGTAGTCGCGGCCCGCTGTCGAGAACTCTTCGACACCGCCCTCAGGCTGGTCTTTCTTGTCCTGAGAGTGGGCGATCATGGCTTCGAGGTTCTTCTTGCAATCGGTGGCTGGCTGCCGGTACGCACGGAGCGAAAAGAAGGGACTGGTCGCTGAAAGATTCGATTTTGGAACAAACACCCCCGCCAGCAGAATGTCAAAATTCGGCGCGGAGTTGGAGGACTCAAGCCTCCTCCGTAACAGCTCCGTGGCTCGTACCCAGTCGTTCGAAAGCGGATAGATGAGCCCGAAATCTGCGATTGAGAGGTGCGACTGCGCTGCATTGTCAGGCTTGGGGACGGTCTGGGAGTGAGCCCACGCCGTAACCGAAATGAGCAGGCAGGCCCAGAAAACCTTCATAACCTGAATGTCCTTTATAGGAAAACGGCGAGAAGGATATCATCATTCCGCCGACTACTGTTGAAACATCGCCCCGTTAGCCCCGTTACACTCAATGACCAGCGGTTAAAACTTCAAAACGTGAAATTGCCTGGCTAAGTCAAATTGGGCGGATTGCACTTCGGAAAGAAGTCTCATGGATTCCATTCGTTCGCCGGGATGACGCTCCGCATGTGCGCGCCGAGCGCACACCCAGCCGCCAGAGATCCTCGCGCTGTCAGGTGCGTTCCGTCCGACTTCGGGAGCGTCGACGCATCGCATGCAATATGTACGTTGCGCATGGTAGCGGCTACCTGCCGTTGCGCCAGCGCAATGTCGGGGACCGCGGTGAGGCAGATGAAGAACTGGACGGTCTGAGCTTGGCCTGCGGTCGCGCGCACATCTGCATCGAGATCAGCGAATAGCTGCCGCAGTTGTGCGGCATAGTTCGGATTCCCTGGATCCGATTCACCTTGCATCCAGATGATGGCCGGCACGCTGTAATGACCGCCGGAGAGGGCGCGCCCAGCCGCGACCTGGGAGATCAGCCGCGCATAGGGTGCCGTACCTTTGGAAAGTCCAGCGATGGTTGTGCCGCCGCGACCTGCAGCCGACCCAATTCTCGCACCGGGAAGCCCTTCCAGTTCGAGTAAGGCACCAAAGAGCGGCGTGACGCCCGCCATGTCAATGTTCCAAGCGCCCATGTCGACGGGCGCTGTGCTGTCAGCGAACGGGATCAGTGCATTCATGGCACCGCGCGGAATTACACCGCTTACGAACATGAGGCCAGCGACTTGTTCTCGCGGGATGGTGAGATCAGTCGGCCATCGATTCACCGCGCGCTCACCGAGACTCAGGCTCTGGCCGTAGCTGAGGATGTGCTGGAAGTCGCTGGTCTCGACGGCCATCCGCTGTTGTGGCGCAAGGGCGCAGCCGCCACCACCGCCGCAACAGCATAGAACGAGACAAAGAAGCGCGGGACACGTCGCCCGCACAAAATTCACTGTTTGGGCCTCATCGAGTTTCTTCCTCTGTGGACAAAAGCCTTCCGCGAACTCTCTTGCGGACAACAAGTGATGATAGCGCCGTCCCTTTTCACCCGTCAGGTTCCCATGCAAAGTTGGACGCTTTGTTACATGTCCGTGTCCCCGACAGTGTAGACCAGGAAAAACGAGGGCCAAACTGTTGACAGCATGTAAGTTATTGATTCTGCAATGTGTTAAATGTGCAGAATGTGCAGCATAGTGGGTTAGAGTGTCACTAGATTGTCACTAGGGGTGCTCTGTGCGCTCGCTCTAGCGGGGTAGTCTACAGCGTCAGACAGTGAGCGAGCGCACGGGAGACAGCAGGGAAAGCCGTCCCAAGATTTGGTCTGTTTTGAACACTTTCCAAAATTGCCGTGTGCGACAGTAGCCTATGAGAGCATGGCCCGAGCAGAGGAGTACCGCATTGGCGAAATTGAAGTTAGCAAGCGTTGCCGACATATTGGAGCGGCAACTCGTGCCTATGATCAAAGAGTGGCTGAACCGGGTAAATCTGATTCCAGAACTGACCGATATTCCGCTTAACGATCTGGATCGCACCCGCCATCTGCCCAAGCTGTACCACGACTTAATTTCCCGGCTGCGCCTTGCCAAGGATGTCGAGTCGCCTATCTCCGTCGCCGCTGCTGTGCACGGGCAAATACGGCGTGCGCAAGGCTACACTGCCGCCATGCTCGTTGAGGAGTCACGGCTGTTTCAGGTCGCAACATTCAGCACGCTACATCTCCATCAGAGCGAACTCGATCATAGGCATGTGCTTTTAGACGTAACGGTCATTGCGGACGAGGTGGATGCGCAACTCATGGAAACCGTGCGCAGCTTGATGGCAGCGGCGAATCGGGCTGCCCCCCCCCCCCAAGCGAACAGCCCGCTCCCTTGAGCAGGCTTTTCTTTTTTCCCATCGCAAGGAATTTCTTCGGAATTATACCTTTGACAAGCCCGACCTTGCGTGATCAAACTTGCACAGTCAACCCATTAGAGGATGGCAGTTGAATCTAGGTGTTGCGTGATTTCTCCCTCTGAAGAGCGGCTCCAGCGTTTGTGGTTAAAGGCTATGGCGGCCACCGATTCTGCTGAGATCGAATCCCTTCTAATGGAATTCAGAGATGCCCTGCATGAACATATTCAGCAAATGAAGGCAGAGGCTAAGAACGTCCTGACCGGAAGTTAAGTTGCGTGGGTGCTCAGCGGGGCGAGGTCAGAGCGAACTGTTCTAGCCCCTGTCCTTTTAGCCAAGTATTGATCTTCGAGCGCAGCGCCATCAGTTCAAATTCCTGATACACGGCATTTTTCTCGACGCCCTCCAGCACTCTTGCACGAGCAAGAGCAGACGCTAATTCCTTCGTGCGGTCAGTGTCACGGGTCTGCCATGGCACGCTGAGCATTCCATCCAGCACGGGCTTCGGTTGAGTAATGATCCGCACCTGATTCCAAAGTGAGGGCAAACCATTTCTCCGTCCACGGTTTGCAATCGAGAACCACTGCATCGGCAACCGGGCGAGACACCGGAAATAATGCTTGGATGGCTTCTTCTGAGCGCTCTGCCGACAACGAATTGCAGAAAGGGATACGGGGTACCGGTGCCCGTCTCACACAGCGATTTCAGGCTTAGCAGATAAGTTGCCCATTTGGCGCTGCAAAAATGCATGAATTCCACTGGCTCTTTCCAGCCACGCTGAGCAAAGAGCACAACCGTGGTGCCATTCTCCTCGCGCAGGTCGAACGTAAATTCGGTGCCGATCCATTCGTTGGCTCCGTCCACGCATTGCTTTGTGACACGCTTGCCTGGGATAAGTTCGGCGACCTGCATATTGTTGAAACCGCGATCGCCAAACCGGAATCGATTGACAGCCCCGACCGTGGGCGAGGCTTTGACGTTCTTCGTCCACCACCCGGTCAGCCCCTTCTCCTCTGAGAGTGCTGCATAAACCCTGTCGGAAGGGGCCTTAATCCCAACACGATGCAAGATATCCGGCATTTATTGGAGTCGTTCCCATCTTGCAGCGCCGAGGGTTCAGTTTTGGTTTGCTGCCACCATGCGATAGCCGGTGAAAACAACATCTCCGCCATCGAGTTCAGGCCGATACGCAGCCTCGAATCGCTTCACGGCCGCTGACTGGCTATGTACCTTGTGCGCAGCTTCATTCTCAAAAATGAAAAAGTGGACGAAGCGAGTCGGATCGTTTTCCTGTTGCCAAGCGAAATACACTCGAGTGTCCGGTTCGTTGGCTCGAACATATTGCACGAAATCCTCAATTGCCCGCTTAACCTTCTCAACACCGGCAGGCCGAACCCGATATTGAGCAATCGTATAAATTGCCATGCCGCCCATCCTTCCCTAGCGCCTGGTGCTCCTGGCTTCACGCCGATGGTCCCTCTCAGCGCTCATTCCTTCCAATGTGGCTCCGGGTTTTTCCCTTCCACATAGTCCTTGAGGCGATACATCAACTCTCCCCACGTCGAATTGCACGTGGCACAAAAATCAGTAATGGACTTCCAGTGGCTATGATTGAAGCGTAAGGTTGTGCCGCCATTCTGCGGGCTCAATTCCCAGGTAAGGAAGGTGCCGTCCCATTCGGGATGGTCACCATGGCAACTCCACACCACATGTTTACCCGGGTCCAGCTTGTCGATGTTCATGCGGAAGACCATCCCGCGTTTGTCGAAACCGAATTCAGCTTTGCCGCCGACTTTTTCGTCGGCCGTGCTGTCCGCGGTCCACCAGCCACGCAAGCCTGCCTGCGTGGCGAGCGCCGCGTAGACTTTTGCGGGTGTTGCCTTGATCGGTATCTGATGCTTGATTTCAGCCATGAATTCCTCCAAGTTTGGAAATGGATACAGAAAAGAGAATCGGATAGCCGATTACGACTAAGGTGCGCCAAAAGCGAATCACCGCTCATCCACAACTTCATAACTGGAAATTTGTGCCGGCTCGGCTCGTGTGCCGCTCACGGCAAACATCAGTCTCTGAACGCGTGCCCCCTGCAGATGCCGCTCGTGGTCGTCCTTCAAGGCCCACCGCTCAAAACTAATGGTCACCGATGGATCGTTCGGGGAACGGTACAGGCTGAAAAGGATGCTCCCCGGCTGAGCCCGAGCCGGTTCTGCGACATCGCGCAAGGCCCGTTCAAGCTCCTTTTCCTTGCCTGGCTTTGCCTTTGCTGAGGCGGCTACAAGAAAGTTGGAGTGGTCTGTCATTTCTTCCTTTCATTCAGCTTGGGTTGACGAGTTGGGTCATTCCGCCGTCCACCAGGATTTCCGACCCGAGGCAGTAGCTTGAGTCGTCGGAGGCCAGGAATAGCGCAGCCTTGGCCATCTCCTCGGGAGTGCCGCGTCGTCGCAGCGGAATGGTGCTAGTGATAACTGCGGCCAGCTCCTCCGGAGTCATGCCCGGCGGGCCGCCCTCGCGCGTGATGATGGGAGTGTCGGTCATGCCCGGGCTGAGCACGTTGACGCGGATACGCCGGGGAAGCAGTTCCACCGACATCGAGCGGGCCAACGAGCGGACCGCAGCTTTGGCGGCGGAGTAGATTGAGGTGCCGCTGCGACCAAGCTTGTCGGAATCGGCTGAGCCGACGAGGATGATGGATGCGCCATCGCGCAAATGTGGCAGCGCTTTCTGAACGGTGAAGAATGCCCCCTTGAACAGGATGCCGCTGAGTTCATCGAATAAGGCTTCTGACAGAACGTCGACGGGCGCAAATTTCGCGATGCCAGCGTTCGCGACCAGGATATCTATCATGCCGAATCTCTTGCTCGTTTGGTCGAAGAGACGCTCGAGATCAACCAGATTGCGCACGTCTCCCTGCACTGCTAGCACGCCGTCTCCTAGGCTAGCGGCCGCCTGATCCAATGTTCCACGGTCGCGTCCGAAAATCGCCACCTTGGCGCCATTGGCCTTGAAAGCGCGTGCGGTCGCGAGGCCAATTCCACTATTGCCACCGGTAATTGCTGCGACTTTGCCGTCAAGCGGCATGTCTTCCTCCAGTAATCGCAAGTTTGCTTAGTTACCTTTTTTCGGAATGCGGCGAGACAGATAGGCGGCGAATTTGTCTGCGATGGTGCTCCATCCGTTTTCGTAACGCTTGGCCAAGTCGGCCTGCAGGAAGCGCTCGTGAGTCAGCACCAATTCGCTCTCATCGCCGTGAGCAAAGAATTCCACTGTCACCAGCGTCATGTCTCCGGGATTGTCGGCTCCGGCCCAGGTGAACGCCAGCTTCGAGGGTGGCTCTACCACTTGATAGGTTCCGATGTGCACATGGTCCTTGTCTTTGCTTTTCATGACGAGACGAAACGAGCCGCCCACGCGTACATCTAGAGTCGCTTGCGCGGAGACCACGTCCCCGGGGCACATCCATTCGTGAATGCCCTTCGGATCAATCCACGCTTCAAACACCACCTCGCGAGGCGCTGGCATTCGGCGTCGTGTCACCACGCGGTATGGGCCATCAGTGGAGCTTTCCATGCACTCTCCCTTTCTTAGAAGCCTTGAATTTTCGTGCGACATAAACTTGCAATGCATCCAGGCGCTGTTCCCAGAATCGGCGGTAATGCTCCAGCCACATGTTGGCTTCAGCCAACGGATCTGGATCAATCCAACAGTAGTGCTCGCGGCCTTTGATCTCACGGCGCACGAGGCCAGCGCGCTCCAGCACCATTACATGCTTGGAAATCGCATTGAATGAGACGGGAAAGGGCTCGGCAATTTTGGTGATGGTGGACGGACTCTGGGTAAGCGTTTGCAAGATGGCGCGACGAGTGGGATCAGCCAGTGCGGAGAAGATGCGATCGAGTCGCGCAGTTTGTTGACCTTCAACCATACGGTTGAATATTAACTGGCGGGGTGGCATCTGTCAAGGTCAGCAAGACGAGAGTATCCAGACTGTCGAGGCGCATCGTGGGCGAGCAAACCGGAAACTGGACGGATAGCCACCTTCGGCCCTGCTTTGGGTGATCGGTTACCTGAGTAATTAGGGAAGTCCTTATCTTCAGTGCTACCTTCGCCCTACCTCAGCACTCCCATCAAATATCTTCCACGAAAATTAAGGATGCCAACATGAGTTTCAAACGGTCCGTATCTGTCTTTCGGACGTCACTGCTGTCCTGCACGCGGATCTTCTCTCCCGCTATCGATGCTCTTCCAGGTTCGTGCCTTTTCGTGGCGATCGCTTTTCTCTTGATGTGCGGTTCAACAGTGAGCGCGCAGAACGGAACTTCCATTCCAACCGCGCCGCTTCATTCCAGAAGCGCGGCTGCGGGTAGAAAAAAAGCCCAAAACGCGTCTCCTCAGTCGATCCCGACCGGAACAGTCACCTTCAATGTATTTTCCACGGCATTTAAGACGAGCAACTACGAGTTTTACGCCTTCTCGATGGATCCAGTAACTGGGTACTACTATGCACGATCTGGACTCTGTTGTGGATCTGGCTCCATAAGTATCTATCCGGGACCAGCGGCACTGGCAACCAACACTCCGTCCTCCACCGTTGTCCTTGCGAAGGGCGGCTTTCAAGGGACCTATTTTGCAGTGCAGAATGGGGTTCTTTTTGGCCGGGCGGATACGCACACTTCAGCAATTTCTTCGTGGAATACAGTAACGGGTGCGATCATTTCTTCCTCAGTGATCCCAAACATGTGCGGTACCTGCAGTTTTGATTGGGGCGGAGCTTCAGGGGTGACTTGGATGCAGGATTCGACTGGGATGTATGTCCTCGGGGACGATAACAGCATGAATCAATGGCAAGTTGACCTGATGAATACCGACCTCTCGATCGCGACCACTCAGTTCATCTCTCCAGTCAACAATGAGCTGGGATACGGGTTCTTCATCAAAGGCCAGCTGTTCACGGCGGAATACTACAATTCGAACACTATCACCGGCGACTTTAACTTTCAAACCGGCGTCAGCCATGCGGTTTCCTACACCTTGACTGGGATCGGTCAAGTCGGTGGAGACTACATCAGCAATACTTTCTATGATCCAACCATTGACCGTCTATACATGTGGAACACCGCAGATGGCACCCTGTACAGCGCGGACAACGCTTCGCAACAATTTCAATTATCATTCCTCAACTTCGGATCGGTGAATGTCGCCACCGCGGCTCCAGCCCAGACAGTTACTTATAACTTCACCAGCCCGACGACCCTATCGGCAGTGAACATACTGACGGAAGGCGCGTCCGGACTGGATTACACAGACGGTGGCGGCAGCACTTGCACCGCTGGAACGGCTTATAGCGCGGGTCAGAGCTGCGCGGTGACGGTGGCGTTCACCCCGTCGGTGCCGGGACTCAGGCCGGGTGCGGTCACACTGTTCGCGCAGGGGAGCAACCTGGCTCTAATGACCTGGTACTTGACTGGCATTGGCCAGTCGGGCGCGGTCACTATGGATCCTGGGACGCAATCGACCATTGCGACGTTGAGCAACGGCGGGCAGGGCTACGGCTCGGCGATGGATGGTAGCGGAAACGTATATGTGGTCGATCACATCAACAGCCAGGTCATGAAGTTGGCTGCGGGCAGCTTTACCCAGAGCGTCGTAGTCGCTTCCGGTCTGTCGGCTCCGACGGCGGTGGCACTGGATGGTGCGGGAAATCTTTACATCTCCGACACAGGGAACGCCCGCGTGGTGATGGTGCCGAACGAAAATGGCGCGCTGAATAGCGCGGATATGTCGATCGTGAACATCACCGGATTGGGTTCGCCGCTTGGGCTGGCAGTGAACGCGGTCGGTAATCTGTTTGTAGTGGATGGCGCCAGTGGCAACGTGGTCACGGTCCAAGCAGGCGGCGGTACACCGACGACGCTGGCCTCCGGTCTGACGAGTCCGAACGGAGTCGCCGCGGATGCTACTGGAAACGTATACGTTACTGCGAATAATGCGGTAACGGAATATCCCCTCGGCGGCGGATCCCCAATTCCGATGGGAAGTGGATATGCCAACCCGAACGGAGTGGCCGTCGATCCCTCCGGAGCCGTCTATGTCGCGGACTCGGGCAATTCCCGAATCGTCTGGGTGGCAGCGGGAGGCGCTACGCAGGTAAACCTGCCGATCGCGGGCATAACGAATCCCCAGGGTGTCACCTTGGATGGTTCCGGCAATGTCTACGTAACGGATTCCGGCAACGTGATTAAAATCAACCGCACACAGGCAGCGGCGCTCTTGTTTGCCAGCACGAGCATCGGCTCGACCAGTACTTCGCAGCCCGTGACCGTTTCCAACCCAGGCAACCAACTGTTGACGGTGTCGACTCTCGCGATTACACCGAACTTCACGCAGGTGTCTTCGGGCGGCAGCGATTGCACTTCCAGTACGCAACTCTCTTCCTCGGGACAATGCTTCATTGCACTCGCCTTTGCTCCTGCGGCCGGCGGAACTCTAATCGGCACAGCTACGCTCACCGATAATGCACTCAACAACTCGGCAAGCGCACAGGCGGTGCAGTTATCCGGCAGCGGTTCCCAGGTTGCGCAGACCATCACCTTCGCAGCGCTCTCCAATCAGCCCATCGGCAGGGCACCGTTTATGATCAGCGCAACCGCGTCCTCGGGCCTTGCCGTGAACTTCGCTTCGACTACCTCGGCGGTATGCACGGTATCGAGCGCAACCGTAACCCTGGCATCCGCCGGCACCTGCACCATTCAGGCAACGCAAGCCGGCAACGCCAACTACGCCGCCGCCACTTCCGTCAGTCAGAGCTTCCAGGTCAGCGACTTCGCGCTCACCTCAACTCCCTCGAGTACGAGCGTAAAAGCCGGACAGCCCGGGACGTTCACACTGACACTAACCCCGCAAGGCTCATTCGCCAGTACGATTACCTTGTCCTGCGGAACACTGCCAAAATTAGCAACCTGCGCCTTCACTCCTTCGGCCACTGTCACCCTCAACGGTAGTCCAGCAACTGCAACGCTGAACATCACGACTACGGCCCACACCACAGCGCTGGCGCTGGTTCCGTCTAGCCGTCGGTCGAGTCTGCTGGCTGCGGTTTGGTTACTTCTGCCGGCCATGTTTCTAGGCACGGTCGGGATGGCCCGGCCACAGGGCAGAAAACTGCTGAGCTACTGCCTGCTTTTCCTGCTGCTCGTCGGCTGTATGTTCCAGGGGGCTTGCGGTGGCGTAAGCAGTTCCGCCGTGAACACAAGCACTGGCACCCCGGCTGGCGCCTACCCCATCATAGTCACCGGCGCTGCGGGCTCCGATCAGCACACGACCACAATCAGGCTGACGGTCAACTGATTCGCAGCTGATTCGCACAGTACACGGCTCGGTCCTCACAACGGTCCGGGCCGTGTGCTAAGCGAAGAGTGTCAACAGTCAGAAATCACACAATCGAAGCGGTTTAGGGAGTTGGTGGGGCAAGGGTAACCAATCCGGGTAAACGAGAGGGCAGTGTCCTAATTTGACAGGACACCACCGACGAGAGTGCGTTGCGGCGGATGTTTCCCGGGTCTAGGCTGCTAGTCAATGAGACTTAACTCCC
>Ga0210406_10000351_pt1 | contig 64939 bp, 52 predicted proteins | sample IncBWC30MmetaG_FD_155454 | JGI IMG/M metagenome (GOLD analysis project Ga0210406, IMG submission 155454) | Forest soil microbial communities from Barre Woods Harvard Forest LTER site, Petersham, Massachusetts, United States - Inc-BW-C-30-M | ecosystem: Environmental > Terrestrial > Soil >...
GCCGGTTCGGCGCTGGGAGTCGTTTCTGCCGGGCACGGGCCTCGGCGGCTCCATGGTGCACTGGAATGGCCAGACATACCGATTCCAGGCGAACGATTTCCAGCTGGCGACACGCACGCGCGAACGCTACGGCAAGAATTTTCTCGATGCGGACCTCACCATCCAGGATTGGGGTGTCACTTACGATGACCTCGAGCCGCACTACGATCGCTTCGAGTACCTGCTCGGCACCAGCGGCAAGGCAGGCAATATCAAGGGTCAGATTCAGCCGGGCGGCGATCCGCATGAGTCGCCGCGATCGCGGGACTATCCGACGCCGCCGCAAAAGGAACATTATTCGGGCGCGATGTTTCGCAAGGCTGCGAGCAGCTTGGGCTACCACCCCTTTCCGCAGCCCTCGTCGAACTTGAGCCAGCCGTACACCAACCCGGAAGGCATGAAGCTCAATGCCTGTGTCTTTTGCGGCTTCTGCGAGCGCTACGCCTGTGAACATTACGCCAAGTCCGTGCCGCAGACCGTGATCCTGCCGGTGTTGCTCGCCAATCCGAACTTCGAGCTGCGCACCGGCTGCCAGGTTCAGCGCATCAATCTCGATTCGACCAAGAAGCACGCCACCGGCGTAACCTACATCGACGCCGTGGGCCGCGAGTTCGAGCAGCCGGCATCGCTGGTGATCAGCTCCATGTTCTCCATCAATAATGTTCGCATGCTGCTGTTATCCGGTATCGGGGCACCCTACGATCCGGCGACGGGACAGGGCGTCGTCGGCCGCAACTATGCCTACCAGACCATGAGCACGGTGGCATCGTTCTTTGATGAAGACGTGCACATCAATCCTTTCATGGCATCGGGCGCGTCCGGCACGCTGATCAATGACTTCGCGGGCGATAATTTCGACCATAGCGGCTTGGGCTTTATCGGCGGCGCCTTCATCGGCGCCGTGAACACAAATGGCCGGCCGATTCAGTATCACCCGGTTCCTCCGGGCACGCCGAATTGGGGCAAGGGCTGGAAACAGGCCGTGGTCAAGCACTACAACCACACCGTGATGTTCAGCCTGCACGGCAGCTCAACGGCGCAGCGTCAAAACTATCTGGATCTCGATCCCACCTACCGCGATGCCTGGGGCCAGCCGCTGCTGCGGATGACCTTCGACTTTCCGCAGAACGACATCAAGATGGCGGCGCACGTGACTGCGAAAGCGGTCGAGATCGGCAAGGCCATGGGCGCCAAACAAGTGGCCGGCAACCCTCGCAAGGGTCCTTATACGGTCACGCAATACCAGACCACGCACAACACGGGCGGCAGCGTGATGGGCGACAACCCGAAGACCAGTGTGGTCAATCGCTACCTGCAGTCCTGGGATGTGCCGAACGTGTTCGTCATCGGCGCCTGCAACTATCCGCAGAATGCCTCGTGGAATCCCACGGGCACGCTGGGCGCGTTGACCTACTGGGCGATCGATGCCCTGAAGAACAAGTACCTGAAGAATCCGGGCCGGCTGGTGTCGGCATGAACGCGCAGCGGGCGCATCGCCGGCCGCGCAGCTCCTCGTCCGCGCTCGCCGGTTCACTCATGATCCTGGCGATGCCCTGCGCGTTGGCGGCGCAGACGGCACCGTCGCCGCGGCCAACGCCTGCGGCCGAGGCGCCGGCAGCACCCTGTGAGGCTTGTCACGGAGCACACGGCGAGGGCATGGCGGCTGCCCATGTGCCGCGGATCGCCGGCCAGTCCGCGGAGTATTTAAAAAAACAGTTGGACAACTACGCAGACGGTACCCGAGACAGTCCGATCATGACGAATTTCGCCAAGGCACTCAGCGAGAAGCAGCGCATCAAATATGCCATGCAGTACGCGTCCATGCCCGTGCTGCAGAGTCCGCAACCCAAAACGCTCGACGCCGCTCAGCTCGCGCGTGGACATCAATTGGCATTCCAAGGCGATGAACGAATACGGGTGCAGGCATGCAACAGTTGCCATGGCCCTGACGGGATCGGCGTTTTGCACGCCGCACCCTATCTTGCCGGGCAGTCAGCCGACTATATCGCGAGCGCGCTCAAATCATTTCAGCAAGGAACTCGCAAGAACGATGCCGGCGAATTGATGCGCTCGATCGCCAAGCAGTTGAATGATGCTGACGTGGCTGCCATAGGCGGCTATTTTGCCCAGGTAAATTCTTCGACCAAGTGAGATCAACAATGAAGCTAATCCAGTTGTCACTCCTCGCGATGACCGCACTGTCGCTGAATGCGGCCGCCGATGAACCCAAGGCCGCGCCACAGCCCGTGCGGACCATACTCGAGCGTCACGATCAATCGGGTGTTGCGGGCAAGGAGATCGTGATCGGCACGGCGGCGCTGCCGGCGGGCTCCTCCATCGGGTTTCACACGCACCCGGGCGATGAAGCCGGCTACGTTCTCAAAGGCCCGCTGATATTGAAAGTCCAGGGGCAACCCGATCGGACCCTGAAGACCGGCGAGAGTTTCTTCAATCCGCGCGGCGTCGTGCACAGCGTCGTTGCGGGACCCGGAGCCGACGCCATGGCGGTGTCGAGCTGGATCATCGACAAGGGACAACCGCTGGCGACACCGGCGCCGGCGAAACCGTAGGGAATCACGCCGCGAATTCGTCGGGACTTTCGCCAACCCGGGTCAGCTCTCGGCGAGAACTTGCTGCCGCCGGGCCGGGCGTTGCGTTACTCTTGCGTTCATATGAATCGATTCGCCATCGCCCTGCTGCTCGTACCCTGCCTACCGGCGCACGCCGCGGCCCCTCTGCAACCGGAATCGAGCGATGGGATGGTCGTGACCTCCCAACACCTCGCCTCCGATGTGGGCGCCGCCATTCTGCGTCAGGGCGGCAACGCCGTAGATGCCGCGGTGGCGGTCGGCTATGCGCTTGCCGTGACGCACCCCTGCTGCGGCAATCTCGGCGGCGGCGGCTTCATGATGATTCACATGGCTGACGGCCGAACTGCATTCATCAATTATCGTGAGAAGGCGCCCCAAGCCGCGCGCGCCGACATGTTTCTGGATGCGCAAGGCAATGTCGCCGCCAACAAAAGCGTGGATGGCTATCTGGCGGTCGGCGTGCCCGGTACCGTCATGGGCCTGGAGACGGCGCGCCAGAAATTCGGCACATTGCCGCGGACCACGCTGATCGCCCCCGCAGTCAAGCTGGCGGAAGAAGGCTTCATCTTGACGCGCGGGGATGTTGACGTTTTGGCGGAAGGCACCGCGGGCTTTCGGGACCAGCCGAACGTTGCCGCGATATTCTTGAAGAACGGCAATCCTTTCGTGCCGGGCGACCGCTTGATCCAGAAAGATCTCGCGGCGACATTGCGTGCCATCAGCGACGGCGGCACGGACGCCTTTTATCACGGCGCCATACCGGCAGCGGTCGGCGCCGCTTCCCGCGCTCACGGCGGACTGCTGACCGCCGAGGATTTTGCGGCGTACACCGTGACGGAGTCAGCGCCGCTCACCTGCCCCTATCGAGGTTACACCATCATTTCCGCGCCCCCGCCGAGTTCGGGAGGCGTGACCCTGTGCGAAATGTTGCAAGTGCTGCAAGGCTATCCCCTGGCGGCATTGGGTTTTCATTCGAGCGGCTCGGTTCATGTCATGACCGAGGCGATGCGCTATGCCTATCGCGACCGCAACACCTATTTGGGCGATCCGGCATTCGTCGACAACCCGACGGCGCGCCTGCTGTCGGCGCGCCATGCCAAGACCATTAGAGCGCATATTCATCCCGACCGCGCCACGCCCTCATCCGCACTGAAGGGCCAAGCGGCTGCCGATGAGCATGCCAGCACCACGCACTACTCGGTTGTCGACCACGCGGGCAACGCCGTGTCGGTTACCTATACGATCAACAATAGCTTTGGCGCCAAAGTCATCGCCGGCAGCACCGGCTTCCTTTTGAACGATGAAATGGACGACTTCACCGCCAAGCCCGGCGTTCCGAACATGTTCGGATTGGTACAGGGCAGAGCCAATGCGGTCGCGCCGAGCAAGCGCCCGTTGAGTTCCATGACTCCGACCCTCGTGCTCAAAGACGGCAAGCCGGTTCTGATCGTCGGTACGCCGGGCGGATCGCGGATCATCACCACGGTCCTCGAAGTCATCGTCAACGTCATCGATCATGGAATGACGCTGCAGGAAGCAGTCGATGCGCCGCGTATTCATCATCAATGGTGGCCCGACACCATCGCAGCGGAACCGTTCGCGCTCTCCGCGGACACGGTCAAGTCGCTGACGGGAATGGGCTACAAGGTGACGGCGCTGGAACCCTGGGGCGCCGGCAACGCCGCCGAGGCGATCGGCATCGCCCCCACGGATCCGCAATCCGCCAAGGCACTGGGCTTCCCTCGGCCCGCCGTGCTGTATGGCGCGCACGATTCGCGCGCGCCCGCCGGCTCCGCAGCGGCGCCCTAGACATTTTTTGAGTCAAACCTCGAGGCCACGATGATCAAACTCTCGATTGTGTATCCGAACAAGCCGGGTTCCCGCTTCGACATGAATTACTATGTCGCCACGCACATGCCGCTGGCGATGCGCTTGCTGAAGAAGAATTTGCGCGGGACTGAAGTGGACGCCGGCCTGCAGGGCACCGCCCCCGGTGAACCGCCCGCCTTCCATGGCGGATGCCAATTCTATTTCGACAGTATCCAGGCCTTCGCGGAAGTGTGGGGACCCGCGGCGGGCGAACTGCAAGCGGATATTCCGCGTTACACCGATGTGGCGCCGCTCATTCAATTCAACGAAGTCAAGCTGTCGGAACCGCCGCGCTAGACGCGGCGATTTAGCCGGCGATGGCCGTACACACGCTCTTTCCCACGCTGGTCTATGCCGCGGCGCTGCAACGGGGCGATTCGCGCGATCTGAATCGACAGCTGTTGAAGGAATGCCGGCAGCTTCGTTTGGACGATGCGGCGGGACGGCGCTGGTCCTTGAAGAATTATCCGGGCGGCTATACATCCTACGCCTCGGTGCATCGCCTTCAGGAGCTTTCGCCGACGTTTGAGTCGTTGCGGCGCAAGCTCGAGCGCCACGTCGCGGCCTTCGCCGCCGCCGTCGAATGGGATCTTAAGGGACGCGAACTCGAGATGACCGATTGCTGGGTCAATATCATGCCGCAGCACACGGTGCACAGTTTGCACCTGCACCCCCACTCCACCTTGAGCGGCACCTACTACGTGCAGGTGCCGCGCGGATCTCCCGGCACGAAATTCGAGGATCCGCGCCTGGATCGATTCATGGCCGCGCCATCGCGCAAGACGACGGCGAAACGCGAGGCGCGGCCGTGGGTTACATTCCCGGCGGCGGCCGGACAATTGCTGCTGTTCGAAAGCTGGCTGCGTCACGAGGTTGTGCCCAACTCCGTGCATGCCGAGCGAATCAGCGTAAGCTTCAATTACAACTGGTTCTAAAGGATTGTCGAATGTCGGCCAAAGCCTCGGATGCCACCATGGCGGTCTTCCTGGACTTGGAAAACATCGCCCTCGGTGCGCGCGATGCCAAGTACCCGAGCTTCGACATCGAGAAGGTGCTCGAGCGTCTATTGCTCAAGGGCCATATCGTGGTGAAAAAAGCCTATTGCGACTTCGAGCGCTACAAGGACTTCAAACGCGGTCTGCACGAAGCGGCGTTCGAGCTCATCGAAATTCCGCATGTCAGGCAGTCGGGCAAGAATTCCGCGGACATCCGCATGGTCGTCGATGCGCTGGATCTGTGCTACACCAAGGGACACGTCGACACCTTCGTCATCTTGAGCGGCGATTCGGATTTCTCGCCGCTGGTGAGCAAGCTGCGCGAAAACGCAAAAACCGTCATCGGTGTGGGCGTCAAGAATTCGACCTCGGATCTCTTCATCAATAACTGCGATGAATTCATTTATTACGATGATTTGGTTCGCAAAGAACCCTCCAAAGCGCGCCGCCGCACGGCGGCAGCGACGCGTGCTCCGACGGCATCCGGGAGCGCGCCGAGCGAGAGCAAGGGACCGGATTTGAACGACGCACTCGAGCTGATCGTTGAAACATTGGAAGCCCTGACCGAAGAGCGCGGCGGCAGCGAACCGATCTGGGGCTCGATGATCAAACAAGCCATAAAGAGGCGCCAACCGGGGTTTAATGAGCGTTTTTACGGCTTCAGATCATTCAACGACATGCTGAGCGATGCGGAGAAGCGCGGGTGGCTCAAGCTGCGGGCGGACGAGAAATCCGGCGGCTATACGGTGCGAGTGGCGGACCGACCAGGCGACCGAGCGGCCCCGCGCACGGCCTAGCACAGCGCCCCCGAGACGGCCGGCCCAACCTTTCCACCCTTGAACTTTGATGCGGCTGCCCGCACTTTAAAGTTCACATGGATATCTACCGCAGAAAATCGTGGATGTGGGCCGAAGCCTGCGCGTTGCTGGAGCAGGCTGAACGCAAGCACCGACAATTTTTCGATCTGATCGCTGCGCCCGCCTCCCAACCTATGTGGGAGCCCCCGGCCGACATCTTTGCGGACGGCTCACAGGTGACCGTCATCGTTGCCTTGCCCGGCGCCCGCGTCGACGAGGTCGTCGTGCAGCTCACCCCCACGGGCCTGCAAATCGACACGACCGTGCCACCGCCCTCCTTGAGCGCCGCGATGAACGTCGTGCGCCTGGAAATTCCCTATGGCCGCATGCGGCGGCGCATCGAATTGCCGCCCGGGCGCTATGTCCTGATCGAGCGCCGACTGGACCGCGGCTGCCTGCATTTGCGCTTGACGAGGGAGGCAGCATGAACACCGACGAAGACGTATTGATCATTCTACCGGTACGCAATGCGGTGCTGTTCCCGGGCGTGGTGTTACCGGTAGCCATCGCGGGCAACGCCGCCCTCGCCGCAGCGCAGGAAGCGGTGCGCACCCAGCGCCGCGTCGGCCTGCTGCTGCAAAACGACTCAACCGTCGAGGATCCGTCTGCGGATGCACTGCATCGCGTGGGCACTTGCGCCTCGATCGTACGTTTCATCACCGCGCCGGATGGCTCGCATCATCTGATAGCCCAAGGCGAGGAGCGATTCACCGTATTGGACTACGTGAGCCGCGATCCCTTCCTCGTGGCGCGCATCGACCGGCATCGGGAAGCGACGGTGTTCGATCGGGAAATCGAAGCGCGCGGCCTCAATTTGCGCGAAATGGCGATGGAAGCGGTGCAATTGCTGCCGCAGGCGCCGGGCGAGTTGACCAATGCGATTCGCAGCATTGAATCCATTCCCGCCCTCGCCGACATGATCGCCAGTTTCATGGATCTGAAGATCTCCGACAAGCAGGAGATCCTGGCGACGTTCGACTTGAAGGCACGGCTCGACCGCGTGTTGACGCTGCTCGGCCGGCGTATCGAGGTCTTGAAGGTGTCGCGCCAGATCGACGAGAAAACCCGTGAAGCCTTTGACGATCGACAAAAGGAGGCGGTGCTGCGCGAACGGCTGCATCAGATCCAGAAGGAACTCGGAGAAACCGACGGTTCGAAATCGGAACTCACGGAATTGAAGCAGGCCGTCAAGGATGCCGGCATGCCGCCGGAAGTCGAGGAACAAGCGCAGCGCGAGCTCAATCGCCTGGAAAGAATGCCGGAACAAGCGGCCGAGTACTCCATGACGCGCACGTATCTCGAGTGGCTGCTCGCCATGCCGTGGGCCAAGCTGGACCCTGAGCAGGTCGATATTGAGCAGGCGCGCAAAATCCTCGACGAGGATCACTTTGGATTGACGAAGGTCAAGCGCCGAATTCTCGAATTTCTCGCGGTGCGCAAACTCAATCCCGAAGGCCGCAGCCCGATTCTGTGTTTTGTCGGACCGCCGGGCGTCGGCAAAACCTCGCTTGGGCAAAGCATCGCCAAGGCGATCGGCCTCAAATTCGGACGCGTGAGCCTGGGCGGCGTGCACGATGAGGCGGAGATCCGCGGGCATCGACGCACCTACATCGGCGCACTCCCGGGCAACATCGCACAGGCGGTGCGCAAGGCGGGCCGCCGCAATCCCGTATTGATGCTGGACGAGGTCGACAAGCTCTCGGCAAGCTATCAAGGCGATCCCTTCTCCGCGCTTCTCGAAGTGCTGGATCCTGAGCAGAACAACACCTTCCGCGACAACTATCTCGGTGTTCCCTTCGACCTGTCGAAGGTGCTGTTCATCGGCACCGCCAATGTTCTGGATTCCATTCCGGCGCCGCTGCGCGACCGCATGGAAATCATCGAACTCACCGGCTACACCGAAGAGGAAAAACTGCAGATCGCGCGGCGTTACCTGCTCAAGCGTCAATTGCAGGCGAATGGCTTGTCCGCGGAGCAGGTGCAAATCTCCGACGAGGCCCTGCGCCGCGTGATTGCCGACTACACGCGCGAAGCGGGCGTCAGAAACCTGGAGCGCCAGATCGGCGGCCTGTTGCGCAACTCCGCGGTCACCATTGCGTCGGGGGATGCGCAAAGCGTTGTCATCGATGCGGCCGCCGTGGAGCGCATTCTCGGCGCGGCACGCTTTGAAAGCGACGTGGCTCTGCGCACCAGTGTGCCGGGGGTCGCGACGGGGCTCGCCTGGACCCCGGCCGGCGGCGATATTCTGTTCATAGAATCGAGCCGCGTGCGGGGCAGCGGCAAATTGATTCTGACCGGCCAACTGGGCGATGTGATGAAGGAGAGTGCGCAGGCGGCCGTGACCCTGGTGAAATCGCAGGCCGACCGCTTGGGAATCGATCCCACCATACTGGACGCGAGTGATCTGCACATTCACGTCCCAGCCGGTGCGATCCCGAAGGACGGACCCAGCGCGGGTGTTGCGATTGCCACCTCGCTGGCCTCGCTGCTGACGCAGCGCACCGTGCGAGCCGACGTCGCCATGACCGGAGAGATCAGCCTGCGCGGAGTCGTGATGCCGGTGGGCGGCATCAAAGAAAAATGCGTTGCTGCGGCGCGCGCCGGAATTCGCACCGTGATTCTGCCGGCGCGCAACCTAAGGGACTTGGAGGACATTCCCGACAGCGTACGCGCGCGGCTCGAGTTCATATGGGCGGAGAAGATCGAGGACGTGCTGGCCAGGGCGCTCGAACAAGCGCCGGCGGAACGAGCCGCGGCTTAAGCCGCCCTGGGCCGAAAGCCGAAACCTCAGCTGTCCCCCTGATCCTTTCTACTACTTTGCGGCCACCAGCGCTGCAGCAGCGCAGCGGCCCAATTCTTCCCGCCCAGTCCGAAAGCCAGCGCCAGCGCCAGCATGAGGCCGGCAAGAATGATCAGAAAGGTTCTCTGCACGATGTCGCCGCCGACCTCGACCTGGCTCAAGGCGATCATCACGACGAAAGTCATGATGACGTAACGCACGACTCTGCCCAGCATATCGGCGTCGGGGATCTGTGCATCGATGCAGTGGGATTGTACGGCGTCGCCGACGAAACGCGCACAGTAGGAACCGAACACGACGATCAGCATCGCGATCAGCAATTTTGGCGTGAACAGGACGACGCGGCCCAACAGGTCCGTAATATAGGTGAGGCCCAAGCCATCGAAGGCGATAATCAGGGTTGCTAAAACCACCAGCCAGAAGGCGACGATTCCGAACAGCGTGGTGGTATCCCCGCGCATGCCCGCCTGCCTCAAAAAATTGTCCGTGCCCGCACGCTCGGTCAAGACATTGAAGTTCACGGCGCGTAGCGCGCGCTCCACCGCGAAGCGTACCGCCTTGGCAAACAGCCATCCCACGGCGACCACGACCAACGCCTGTAACAGCTTCGGCAGAAAGGCGGCGATTTGATGCAGAAACTCTCGAGTCGCATCCAACAACATATCAATGCTTTGCATGAGCGCCTCCCATTATCCGCCGCCCCAGTCGAGAATTCCCTGCAAGGGAATACCGACCCAGGTCGGCCGATTGCCGATTTCGTAGCGCAATTCGTATAGCGCCTTCTCGAGTTCAAAGAGCCCCAGCATGCCCTGCCCGGGCTGCAAGGATTCGTACAACGCCGCATCGCGAGCGGCCGAATCGTACGCGGACAGAAAAGCCCCCCGCACTTCAAGTTCCCACGCCCGCGCCAACGGCGCCAATCTCGCGGCCTCGGCCTCGTTGTGGACAACGCTTCGCAAGGCGCTCTGTTGCACATAGCTGAAGGAACGCATCATGCCGGCGACGTCACGCAGCGGCGAGTGCTTGGCACGCCGTTGCTCCAGACTGTGGCCGGGCTCGCCTTCAAAATCGATGATGACGAAGTCGTTGCGCGTCACCAGCACTTGTCCCAGATGATAATCGCCGTGAATGCGTATCTTCATGCCCTTCGACAACGCTTTCGCGCAGGCCTCGATGCGCGCCATGATTTGATCGCGCTGCGCAAGCACCGCATTGGCGCGCGGCACATCGGCCGCCGGCACCGCTTCCAGGTTTGCCGCCAAAAGATCCAGCGCGGCGCGCGCCTCCTCGAGAGCGCGCTGGCGATATGCATCGATGTCGGCGCGGGTCAACGCCTGGGGAGAGAATGCCGCATCGGCGGTCGGCCGCGCCAGCGCGCGATGCAATTCCGCGGATCGCAGGGCCAGCATGCGGATCAGAATCAAATACGCCTCGTGCGCATTGACCGGAAGCGCATCGCCGGCAGGCGTGGTGCGGTATTGTTCGAGGTGCCGCCGCATATAGTCGAGCGAATAGGTCCAGCCATCTCCCTGATTCGCCACATAGGCCTGCAGCATCGCCAGCAGGCGGGTCTGGCCGTCGTTTGCGATGTATTCGAGCACCCCGGCGAGCGGCGCGCAGTTTGCATAGTGCACGACCTCGGTGAGATGGAGGCCCATCTCGAGTTCCGGGTTCATGCCGACACGCAGACGCCGATACCCCTTGAGCATGAGCCGCTCGCGCATGTTGACGACGGTATTGGAGCTGGAACCGCGGGGCCGTTCCACCGGCAATTGCGCGACATCCGGTCCGGCGATCTCCGCGAACGCAGCAGTGGGCCTGAACTGCAGCTTGCCCTGCGACATCGGAATCTCGCGCCCCGCGGCCATGGCCGCCACGACCGCGCGGCAGAACAATTCGTCCGCGAACGCGTCGCCGATCACGCCTACATTGGCCTGCTGGCGAATTTTGACGACAGCCGCGGTGGAAAGATTCTTCACCCGCTCATCGTCCCGTTCCTCCCAGGCCATGGCCAGCGGCAAGAAGTAGGTCGCGCGCTCATCCGCCCCATCGAGCTCGACCAGCGCCACCAGCCAAGACACCTTTCCTTCCTGCCACAGCACTTGCTCAGCGATGCGCGCGCGCTCGATGGCCGTGCCCTTCGCCGCGTACCAACGCTGAGTCTCGATATAGCGCGGCAGCGTGTCGGCTTCGAACTGCGAGCGGGTCTTCTCCGCCATGCCGATGCGCCACGGCACCACGCGCTCGCGAAACAGGCTGGTCCAGCCGTCAAACAGCACCAGCACAGGGCGCTCATCGACGGACACAATTTGTTCATGCCAGGATGGCACCGCCGCATCGGTGGCCAGCCTGAACCAGTAGAAGCCGTAAGCGGAGATCGTCAGCAAGTACGGCAGGTCGCCGATGGGCGGAAACGCGGTGCGCCCGAGCATTTCCACCGGCACGCGGCCTTTGAAGGCCGCGAGATTCAATTCCACCGGTTGCGCCGAGCGCGACAGGTTGGCCACGCAGAGAATGGTGTCCTCGCCGAACTCACGCAAATAAGCCAAAATCTTGCGATTGCCCGGCCTCAGGAAGCGCCGCGCCCCGCGCCCGAACGCCCGGCTGGTCTTGCGCACGGCCAGCATCCGCTTGGTCCAACTCAAGAGTGAACTGGGATCCCGCGATTGCGCTTCCACATTGGTCGAGAGGTATCCGTACACCGCATCCATGATGGGGGGCAGGTACAGGCGCTGGGGGTCGGCACGCGAAAATCCGGCGTTGCGATCCGGACTCCATTGCATCGGCGTACGCACGCCATTGCGGTCGCCGATGAAGAAATTATCCCCCATGCCGATCTCATCGCCGTAATAAAGAATGGGCGAGCCGGGCATGGACAACAGCAGGCTGTTCATCAGCTTGATGCGGTCCAGATCATTCTCCATCAACGGCGCCAGTCGCCGGCGTATCCCTAGATTGATTCGCGCCTGCACGTCGGAGGCGTAGGTCGTGTACATGTAGTCGCGTTCTTTGCTGGTGACCATTTCCAAGGTCAGCTCGTCGTGATTGCGCAGGAAGATCGCCCATTGGCAACTCTCGGGGATGTCCGGCGTTTGCTGCATGATTTCGATGATGGGGTAGCGGTCCTCCTGGGCGATTGCCATGTATATTCGCGGCATCAGCGGAAAGTGATAGGCCATGTGGCATTCATCGCCGTCGCCGAAGTATTCGCGTACATCCTCCGGCCACTGATTGGCCTCCGCCAGCAGGAACCGGTTGGTGTACGAGGCATCGATGGCGGCGCGCAATTCCTTGATGACGGCATGGGTTTCGCGCAGATTTTCGTTGTTGGTGCCCTCCCGTTCCACGAGATAGGGAATGGCATCCAGGCGAAAGCCGTCGACCCCCATGTCGAACCAGAAGCGCATGACCTGCAGCACCGCCTTCATCACCTGCGGATTGTCGAAATTAAGATCCGGCTGATGGCTGAAGAAACGATGCCAGTAAAAAGCCTTCGCGTGCTGATCCCAGGTCCAATTCGAAGTCTCGGTGTCGGTGAATATGATGCGCGTATCAAGGTACTTCTGATCCGTGTCGCTCCACACATAAAAATCGCGTTCCGCCGAGCCCGGCGGCGCATTGCGCGCTGCCTGAAACCAGGGGTGCTGATCCGAGGTGTGGTTGATGATCAATTCGGTGACCACCTTGAGGCCCAGGCGATGCGCCTTGTGCAGCATGACGCGAAAATCATCGAGCGTGCCGAATTGCGGATGCACGTTCTGGTAATCGGAAATGTCGTAGCCGTCATCCTTGAGCGGCGAGGGATAGAAGGGCATCAGCCAGATGGTATTGACCCCCAGGTCTCGAATGTATTCGAGCTTCGAGGTCAGGCCCTTGAAATCACCGATGCCATCGTCATTGGAGTCCAGGAATGACTTGACGTTGACTTGATAGATGACGGCATCCTTGTACCACAGTGCATCATCGGCATTGATGCCGGTCGGCGGCACGGTATCCAGTACCGGGGCTTGAATGTCGTTCATCGACGGCGCTTCATAAGTAATAGTCGAAATCCTGCTCGCTGCGCACGCGCCGGCGCAATCTGAAAACATGAGCGGGCGCGCGCTGCGGGTCCAGCAACACATAGTTGTACCGGCCCCGCCAGATGTAGCGCTGATCGCTCAGCAGGTCGTGCACCTGGTAAGGCTGGTCGGAGTCGAACTTCAAGGCGGTTACCTCCAGATCGACCCACCCCGACTGCGGGTGATGCGGATCGAGATTCACAATGGTCAGAACGACGTTGCTGCCGCCCGGGTGGACTTTTAGATAGGCGATCAACTGATCGTTGTCGATCTTGCAGAAATGCAGACCGGAATCCGATTGCAGCGCGGCATTTTCCCGGCGGATTCGGTTCATTCGCGCGATCAATGACCACAGGCTGTCGGGTTGCTGCAGTGTCCAGTGCCGCAATTGGTACTTCTCCGAGTCGCGATACTCCTCGCTGCCCGGCTCGCGCGGCGTGCTTTCCATCAGTTCGTAGGTCGGGCCATAGATGCCGAAGTTGGCAGAGAGGGTCGCGGCGAGAATGAGTCTTGACGCGTAAATCGGGCGCAGGCCCGACTGCAGCGTCTCGGGCAAAATATCGGGCGTGTTCGGCCAGACGTTGGGGCGGTAATACTCGCGTCCCGGCCCCATGCTGAGCTCGGTGAAATAATCCGTGAGCTCCTGCTTGGTGTTGCGCCAGGTGAAGTAAGTATACGACTGCGAGAATCCCAGTTTTGCAAGCCGGTGCATTACCTTCGGCCGGGTAAAGGCTTCGGCGAGAAAGATGACATCCGGATGCTCGCGCTTGGCGGCGCCGATCAGCCACTCCCAAAAACCAAATGCCTTGGTATGCGGGTTGTCGACGCGAAATATTTTGACGCCGCGCGCCATCCAAAAATCGACGATGCTCTTGAGTTCGTTCCACAAGGCGCGCCAGTCGCCGGTTTCAAAATCAAACGGATAGATATCCTGGTACTTCTTCGGCGGGTTTTCGGCGTATTGCACGCTGCCATCGGGGCGGTGCTTGAACCACTGCGGATGCGCGCTGACGTAGGGGTGATCGGGAGCGCACTGAAACGCAAGGTCCATGGCAATTTCGAGCCCCAACGCCCGCGCCACGTTCAGTAACCGGTCGAAATCATCGAACGATCCGAGCTGCGGCAAGATGTCCTTGTGTCCGCCTTCCGCCGATCCGATCGCCCAAGGGCTGCCGACATCATTGGGTTTGGCGCGCAAGCTATTGTTCGTTCCCTTGCGATTGATGCGCCCAATGGGATGGATGGGCGGAAAATACAGCACATCGAAACCCATCTCCTTAAGATACGGCAGGCGCGTCTCGACGTCCTTGAAGGTTCCGTGAGACCCCGGCTCGCGGGCGACCGATCTGGGAAACAATTCATACCAACTGCTGAAGGCCGCGCGCTTGCGATCGACGATGAGCTCGTGCGTCAGCGTTGTGGCCAAACTTCGATCCGAGTACCGGGCAACGATGGCCGCCCGCGCGGGGTCGAGCGCCAGGGCTTTCTGGGCTGCGATCTGCGAGGCGGGGTCATTGATCATGTCGAGCAGCTGTCCGGACCACTCCGAGAGAATGGCCGCATCGCTGCCGACGGCTCGCGCGGCCGCTGCATCGATGAGCGCGGCGCCGACCTGCAACGCCACCAGCATGTCGCCCTTGTCTTCGCGTCTTTCAAACTCGCGCCGCCAAGATTCGAAGTGATCCACCCAGGCCACCACCGTGTACTGGTATCGCCCCGGTAGCGGTGGAGTAAATTCCGCCACCCAGACATCATTGGCCTGGGCCTGCATGTCGATTTCGTAGTCAGCGCCGGCCGACCCCAGCATCTTCCAGCGCAGCGCCACACGAATCTTGTCGTGGCCATCCGTGAAACTATGCGCCTCAACGGCGACCGCCTCGCCCGCAATGCGTTTGGCGGGAAATCGCCCTCCATCGACCATCGGCAGAACGGCATCAATGACGGCGCGCGCCCTGCCTTCCGTGATACCGGCAGTGCCGTCCGACGCGCTCGTATGGGTTATGTTTTTTTTGGCCGGCGCTTTGCGCTTGGAGCTAGCCACGAGCTTCCCAACGCAGCACGAGGGTCGACAGGGGCGGCAAATTGAGGTTGACCGACTCGACGCGGCCGTGCGATCCCACGGGTACGGATTCGACGCCGCCCAAGTTACCCCAGCCGGAGCCGCCGTACACTTGCGCATCGGTGTTGATGAGCTCGCGCCAAATGCCGCGCGCCGGCACCCCGACCAGAAAGTTGGCGCGCGGGACCGGCGTGAAGTTGCACACCACCAGCAATGGCGCGCCGAGTCCGGCCGACTTTCTCAAGAACGCGATGACGCTCATCTCCCCGTTGCCGCCATCCACCCATTCGAACCCGTCCGGTGAAAAATCGACCTGGTGCAGCGCCGCTTCGCGCACGTAGACGCGATTCAAATCACCGATGAGACGCTTGACGCCCGCGTGCTCCGGCAACTCGGACACCCACCACTCCAGTTCCCCTTCGTGCGTCCATTCGCGGCGCTGCGCAAACTCGCCCCCCATGAACAGCAATTTCTTGCCCGGATGCGCCCACATGTAGCCGAAAAGCGCGCGCAGGTTGGCGAACATCTGCCAATCGTCGCCCGGCATTTTGCCGATCAGAGAGCCCTTGCCGTAGACAACTTCGTCGTGCGACAGGGGCAGCACGAAATTTTCGTTGAAGGCGTAGATCAGAGAGAAGGTCAGCTCGCCATGATGGTATTTGCGGTGGATCGGATCCTGCTTGAAATACGCGAGCGTGTCGTGCATCCAGCCCATGTTCCACTTCAAACCAAAACCGAGGCCGCCCATATCCGTGGGCCGCGACACCATGGGCCAGGCGGTGGACTCCTCGGCAATCATGGTCACGCCCGGGTAGTCACGATACACGGACAGGTTCAAGATGCGCAGGAAGTCGATGGCCTCGAGATTTTCCCGGCCGCCGAACCGATTGGGGATCCACTCGCCCTCTTGGCGGGCGTAGTCCAAATACAGCATGGATGCCACTGCGTCCACGCGCAGCCCGTCGATGTGGTATTTCTCGAACCAGAACAGCGCCGAGGACAGGAGAAAGCTGCGGACTTCGTTGCGCCCAAAATTGAAGATCGAGGAATTCCACTCCGGATGAAAGCCTTGGCGTGGATCCGAGTGCTCATAAAGATGAGTGCCGTCGAAGTAAGACAATCCGTGTTGGTCGGCGGGAAAATGCGACGGCACCCAGTCGAGAATGACGCCGATACCGCGCGCGTGCAGGTGATCGACGAAATACATCAAATCCTGGGGCGTGCCATAGCGTGCTGTCGGCGCGAAATAACCCGTCGTCTGATATCCCCAAGAGCCGTAAAAAGGGTGCTCGGTAATGGGCATGAGTTCGACATGCGTAAAGCCAAGATCGGTGAGATAGTCTCCCAACGCATGCGCCAATTCGCGATAGTTGAGAAAATTGCCGTCCTTGCGGCGCCACGAACCCACGTGCAACTCATACGTCGACATGGGCGCGTTCAAGCCGTTGCGAGAAGCACGCGAGCTCATCCACGCGGCGTCATTCCAGGTGTAATCCAGAGTCCACACCCGCGAGGCGGTGGCGGGCGGCAGTTCGCAGAACACGCTGAACGGGTCCGCCTTTTCAACCGAGTAGCCGCGATTGCGGGACGTGATTCGGTACTTGTACGCCTGCCCGCGTTGCACCCCCGGGACGGTGCCTTCCCAGATACCGGATTCATCAGACCGCACCTTAAGCCGATCGGCTCCTGCGTGCCATGCGTTCCAGTCGCCCACGACAGAGACCTCGGTGGCATTGGGAGCCCAAACGGCAAAATACGCGCCGCTGCCCTGGGCGCTCAAGCGCGATCCGAACTGCTCGAACAGCCGCCCGTGGGTGCCTTCGCGGAATAGATAGATATCTTGATCGGTCAGCACGGATGCCGGTTCGCTTGATGCAGCATATTCACCTCAGTGTCGCCACGCTGATCAAGGCGCCGCGCAGAACGTCGGGTTCCGTGTGACCCGGTTAAAGTTGCACCATCGCTATGTGCAGTCTCATTCACACTAGGCCCTCGAGTCGCTCAAAGCTGTCGCCGCCGGACGGCACAGCATGTAGGATTTCGCTGGCTATCTCCAGCGGCCGCCGCATTAGCTGCGGGCGGTTTGCACCAGCCGATACCCTACCGCCGTTTCGGTCAGGATGTGCTTCGGTTGCGCAGGGTCGTCCTCCAGCTTTTGCCGTAAATGACCCATGTAAACCCGCACGTAGTGACCGTCCTCGGAATGCGCGGGTCCCCAGACTTCGCGCAATATCTGCCGATGCGTGAGCACCTTGCCCGCATTCGCAATCAACAGACTGAGCAGGCGGTACTCGATGGGCGTCAGATGAATCGCCGTGTTGCCTTTGTGCGCCGTGCGCAGGCTCAGATCGATTTTGACGTCTCCGAAGGCGAACACGGCGCCCGGCTCGGCGCCGCCGTCCTGGCGCCGCCGCGATGTGGCGCGAACTCGGGCAAGCAGTTCCCCGACACTGAAGGGCTTGGTCAGGTAGTCGTCCGCACCGGCATCTAACGCCGCGATTTTGTCTTGTTCGCTGACCCGCGCCGACAGAACGATGACAGGCACCTTCGACCAGCCGCGAAGGTCGTGCAGGAATTCCACGCCGTCTCCATCCGGCAACCCCAGGTCCAGAATGATGAGGTCCGGCCTGCGCGTTCCCGCGTCCGTCAATCCCTGCCGCATGGTCTCAGCCTCGAATACGCTCCAGCCCTCCGTCTCCAGCGCCGTGCGCAAGAAGCGGCGGATTTGCCGTTCATCCTCGATCAGAATCGCAACGGGCAGTGGCTCAGCCATCGGCAATCCGCGGCGGAAATCCCAAGGGCAGCGTGAAGATGAAAATGGCTCCACCGCCGGGGCGTTGCGCGGCGGTGATCTTGCCCTGGTGCGATTCGATGATGGCGCGGCAAATGGCGAGCCCCAACCCCACGCCGGGCGTCGCGGACTCGCGCTCGCCGCGCATGAATTTCTGAAACACCGCCTCCTCCCTTCCGGCGGGCAATCCCGGCCCATTGTCGGCAACCGACACGCTGAGCTGATCGGCGATCACCTGCGCCGACAGAGTCACTGTGCTGCCTGGCGGCGTGTACTTCGATACGTTTTCCAACAGGTTGACCAGAACCCGCTCGATCAGCACGGCATCGAACTTGAGCAGCGGCAGATCGCGGGGCAGGCGCACAACGACCGTATGCGAATGCAGCATGCCGCGCGCGGCCTCGAGCGCCGCACCCACCACTTCTTCCAAGGGCTGCCACTGCAAGTTCAGAGTGACCTCGCCGCTCTCGATACGAGCCATGTCCAAGAGATTGCTCACCAACGTGCTCATGCGGCGCGCCTCGTCCTGGATCGCCTGTGCGGTCTCCTTCTGCACGCTCGACAATTCGGGCGCGGTGAGCGCCAAGGATTCCGCCAAACCCAGGAGCACGGTCAAAGGCGTGCGTAGATCATGCGACAGCGCGGCGAGCAGCGAATTGCGCAGGCGTTCGGATTCCATCTGCAACAGCGCGTCCTGAGCGACGCCGACGTAGTGCACGCGCTCCAGGGCAATGGCAATCAGCGCGGCAAAGGTGTCGAGCAATTGCCGCTGCTCCGGGATGCGCAACATGCGCCGATTGTGCGCCTTCACGGCCAACACGCCGCGAGCCTGGGTGGGCGCGCGTAGCGGGATGTAGAGCACGTCACTGCCCGGCAAGGTGTCCGTGCTGAAACCGGCCGGCTGGCCGCGATCGAATGCCCACTGGGCAGTCCCCAGTTCCACCACAAGTCCCGCATCGGCGTGCTTCGCAACGCCATTCGCGCCATTCGCGCCATTCGCGGCGGTCGCGGCGGTCGCGGCGGTCGCGGCGGTCGCGATCAGCATCCCGTCGGCATCCGGCAACAGCAACGCGGCGCTCGCACGAAATGTACGCTGGATGGACTCATCGCTTATTTTAACCACTTGTTCGATTTCGACGGCACCCGACAAGTCGCGCGCAATCTCATAGAGCGAGCCCGCACGCTCTTCGCGATGCGATGCCACGCGCGCTTGAAAACGCAGCCCCGCGGTCAGCTGGCCGGCAATCAAGCCCACCGCCAACATGATGCAAAATGTCAGCAGGTATTGAATGTCGCTCACAGCGAATGACAGGCGCGGCGGCACGAAGAAAAAATCAAAGCCGCAAACGCTCAAGACGGCGGCCAAAGCGGCAGGCCCTCTGCCAAGCCGCACTCCCACCAGCACCACGGTCAAAATGAATATCGCCACAATGTTGGAGCGATCAAAGTGCGCCGCCAGCGGCATCGATATCAGTGTCACACCCACACAGGCCAGCGACGCCCACAGATAGCGCAGCCGCTTCGCCTTGCGTCGGCCGTCGGACTCGACATCGGGCGATGCGGGCAACTGAGCACTCGCGCGCGCACTTGTCCGGATGCCGTCCTCGGCACGGCCGATTTCAATCAAATCGATATCGGGCGCGAGCATCGCAAGCTTTTGGCCGCTGGATCTTTGCCAGGGCCATAGGCGTCTGACGGGGTCGCGGCCGATGACGAGTTTGGACAGATTGTTCTTTCGAGCATACGCAATGATGCTCTGCGCGATTTCGGCATGCGCAATAACGGCCGTCCTCGCGCCCAGCTCCTGCGCCAGATTGAGGTTCGCCAAAATCTTCTCGCGCTTTACCGGCGGCAAACGCTGTAGATTCGGTGTTTCTACATAGATCGCATGCCACTCGGTATTCAGCTGGCCCGCCAGGCGTGCCGCGGCCCGAACCACGCGTTCCGCAGCCGCATCCGGGCCCACGCAGGTCAACAATGCAGTGGCGGTCTTCCAAACGGATTCGATGGATTGATCGACCCGGTATGCCTGGACGTCGCCCTCGACCCGATCTGCGGTGCGCCGCAGAGCGAGCTCCCGCAATGCCATCAAATTGCCTTTGCGGAAGAAATGGTGGGCTGCATGTTCTGCCTGCTGCCCCACATACACCTTTCCGGCCTTCAGTCGTGCCAACAGCTCGTCCGCGGGGATGTCGACCAGCACCACCTCATCGGCCGCGTCGAACACCTTGTCTGGGATGGTCTCCCATACGCGAACATTGGTAATCCCGCCCACCACGTCGTTGAGGCTTTCCAGGTGTTGCACGTTCAGGGTACTGAATACGTCGATGCCCGCCGCCAGCAGTTCATCGACATCTTGCCAGCGCTTTGGGTGGCGCATCCCCGACACATTGGAGTGCGCCAGCTCGTCGATCAAAATCAGCTGCGGGCGCCGCGCCAGTGCCGCATCCAGGTCAAATTCGACGAGCACCTTTCCTCGATAAACAACCGATTTTCGCGGCAAAACTTCCAAACCCTCGAGCAGCGCCTGGGTTTCCGTACGGCCGTGAGTTTCGACCACGCCGACCAGGATCGAGCGGCCCTCGCTCACGAGCTTGCACGCGGCGACCAGCATGGCGTAAGTCTTGCCGACTCCGGCCGATGAGCCGAAATAGATCCTCAGCTTGCCGCGCCGCGCCTTTTGCTCCTGGCGGGTGACCTTCGCAAGCAGCAGGTCGGGATCCGGGCGTTGGTCAGTCAGCGTTGCCACAAATGCTATTGTGCGTGATCCAGGATTGATGCGCGAGCGAGGGAAAATCGTGCACAATATTGTGAGCCGTACCGGAGATCAGCATGCCGAGCGCCGCACCGACCGAGTCCATTTTGGAACCTGATTTGCCGATCATCGATCCGCACCACCACCTATGGGATTGGCCGGAAGCGGTGTTTGCCAATCGACCCGTGCCGCAGCATGGTTTCAACCTGGTCATCCGCCGCGCCATGCGGTATCTGCTGCCGGAATTCCTCGCTGATCTCAATACCGGACATAACATCCGCGCGACGGTCTTTGTTCAGTGCGGCGCCATGTATCGCGCCGACGCACCCGATGCGTTCAAACCGGTGGGCGAAACTGAATTCGTCAATGGCGTGGCCGCGATGTGCGCAAGCGGTACGTATGGCCCCATTCGCGCTTGCGCCGGCATCGTCGGACACGTTGATCTCACGGCCGGTGCCGTGGTGAGCGAAGTGCTGGCGGCACATCTGCAGGCAGGCGGCGATCGATTCCGCGGCATTCGCCATAGCGCCTCATACGATGCGGATTCCAATGTGCTGGGTCCCCTGGTCCGCGTCGGCGCCGGTTTGTATGCGGCAAAGGCTTTCCGGGAAGGCTACGCGCAACTTGGGAAATTCGACCTGTCATTCGACGCATGGCTCGTGGAACCGCAACTTCCGGAATTGATCGATCTCGCGCGAGCCTTTCCCAACACACCCGTGATTCTCGATCACGTCGGAACGCCGCTGGGGATTGCCAGCTATCAGGGCAGGCGCGAGGAGCGGTTTCCGATCTGGCGTGACCATATCCGCAAGCTGGCGGCACTGCCGAACGTCTCGGTAAAGCTCGGCGGCCTGGCGATGGCCTTCTGCAATTTCCCCTCGTTTCTCAAGTCTCCCGCGGCCTCCTCGACACAGCTCGCCGGCGAATGGAAGCCCTATATCGAAACTTGCATCGAACTGTTTGGTGTCAATCGCTGCATGTTCGAAAGCAACTTCCCGGTCGATATGGGAAGCTGCACCTATCCCGTGCTCTGGAACGCCTTCAAAGTGTTGGCCAAGCAGTACTCCGCCGATGAGAAGACCGCCTTGTTCAGTGGCACCGCCCAGCGCGTCTACCGGCTGAAGATATAGGTCTCACCATGCACGTCATAAAATCTGATCCGAGTCTTTCCAAAGCCGCCACCTATCGCGAAGTAAACGTTCAATTGGCGGGGCTTTTCTCCGGCGAGCACAATGGCCTGGCCAACGCGGCCAATATGTGCGCGCTTCTGTACCAGATGTTGTCCGATGTGAATTGGGTGGGATTTTATTTTCTGCAAGGCGGCGAGCTGGTGCTGGGGCCCTTTCAAGGCAAAGTCGCGTGCGTGCGCATCGCCATGGGCCGCGGTGTCTGCGGGACCGCGGCTGAACGCCGGGAAATTCTGGTCGTACCCGACGTGAATGAATTTCCCGGACACATTGCCTGTGATGCGGCGTCGCGCTCCGAGATCGTGGTCCCCTTGATCCAGCGCGGACGTCTGTTGGGCGTGTTGGATCTCGATAGTCCGGAATTGGCCCGATTCGACCAGGAAGATCGCGACGGTCTTCGAGCTTCGGTCGATTTATTGTTGAAGTCTTCGCAGCTCGACAAGTTGGCGGATTCAACTTGACGCAAGAGCGGCATAGCGACGGCACACTGAATATTTCCCGGCGCGACGCGCTCTCCTTGCTTGCCGGCGCCGCCATCGGCAGTGGCGCCGTCGGCGCTGGCGCCGTCGCGGCGGACAATCCTTCTGCATCGTCGGCGAATTCAAGTTCAGCCGGCAAAAACTTTCGTGTCCGTGCGCTGACGGCCGGCACGCCGATCGCCGGCTTCGCGGATACTCACACTGTTGAGGCGGCGCTGGACTTCCTGGCATCCGCGCGGCGACGATTTGAAGAGGCCGGCTATGTCGTCCAGACAACCCGCGTCGCATTGAATCCCCTGCTGGTCGGTGCATCTGCGGGTGCGCGCGCCGATGCGATACCGAAATTGGCGGCGCTCGATGCGCTGGCCGCCGCTCACGGCGCGGTGATCAGCATCGGCCCGGTGTTTTCGGCGGGCGATGTCGATGAGAGCATCGGCGCATGGGCGCTGCAAGTCGCGCACGCGACCAAGGTGTTGAGCTTCAGCGGTTCGGTCGCCAGCGCGGTTCACGGCGTGCACCGCGAGGCTGTGATGATGGCAGCGCAGGTGATATCGGCCCTCACCGATGCCGGCGGTGGCGGCATTGCGAACTTCCGCTTCGCGGCCGCGGCATGCGTTCCGGCCGGGACGCCCTTCTTCCCCGTTGCCTATCACGAGGGGCCGCCGTCGCTGGCCGTCGGGCTGGAAACGCCTAATTTGGTACGCCAGGCATTCAGTGGTGCCCACGATCCGGTTGAAGCGTCCGAGCGGCTGCGCGTCTTGCTCGACGCGCAACTGCGCCCTGTTGAAGAACTCGCGCAAGGCATCGCGGAACAAGCGAAGCGCCATTACGGAGGCATCGATACCTCACCGGCGCCGGGACGCGACAGCAGCATTGGCCTTGCTCTGGAAACCCTGACGGGCCAACCCTTCGGGTCGGCATCCACTCTTCAAGCCTGCGCCGCGGTAACGGCCGCCATCAAGTCCGTGACCGTCAAGACCTGCGGCTACTCCGGCTTGATGCTGCCGATACTGGAGGACCCGGTGCTCGCTGCGCGGGTGACCGAAGGGCGTATCAAGTTGTCGGACCTGCTGCTTTACTCAACGGTTTGCGGCACAGGACTTGACGTGGTGCCCGTACCGGGCGATGCGACGCCACAGGAACTCGCGCGCGTGGTTGGGGATGTGGCAACTCTCGCCGTTCGTTTGAAAAAGCCGCTCTCGGCCCGTCTCTTTACGGTGCCCGGCAGAAAAACCGGAGAGCACGTCGAATTTACCGATCCTTTGCTGTGTGCGTCGAAGGTCATGTCCCTTTAAGCGCAACCGCTTATAATCGCGCACCCGCGTCATCAAGAGTCGATCGGTGCGGCGGAATAACAACGGGGATGATCCTTAAGAAAATGAACCTGCTATCGCGCATTGCGCTGCTCTCTTCGGTGCCTCTCGCCATATCGGGGGCCTTAGCCTCGGAGCCGTTTCCATCGACGTATCAGGTGCCCGTCAGTTCGCCGGTACTGATCCAGGGCGCAACCGTGCTCACGGGTACCGGTGAGCGCCTCGACGGCGCCGATGTGTTGATCGCGAACGGCCGCATCCAAGCGATCGGCAAGGGACTTGCCGCGCCCGGGGACGCGCGCATCGTCGATGCGAAGGGTAAATGGGTAACACCGGGACTCATCGACATCCACTCGCACTTGGGTGTGTACGCCAGCCCCGCGGTCAAGGGACTCGATGACGGCAACGAGGCGACCGCTCCGGTCACCTCGAATGTGTGGGCGGAACACTCTGTCTGGCCGCAAGATCCAGGTTTCGAAACTGCGCTGGAGGGCGGCGTCACGACCATGCAGATTTTGCCGGGTTCGGCGAATCTCATCGGCGGCCGTTCCGTCGTGGTCAAGAATGTGCAGGGCGTGACCTACCAGGCCATGAAGTTTCCCGGCGCGGTGTACGGACTCAAGATGGCCTGCGGCGAGAATCCGAAACGCGTGTACGGCGAAAAGCATCAGGCGCCGTCGACTCGCATGGGCAATGTCGCGGGTTACCGCCAGGCCTTTGCCGACGCGCAGGACTATCAGCAGCAATGGGATAAGTACAATCGCGAATTGACGGAGTACAGCAAGAAGAAAGCGGAGCGCGCCGATGGGGCCGGTAAAAAATCCAAGGACAAGGATGGCGCCGCTGACAAGGAGCTGATGCCTCCCAGTCCGCCGAAGCGCGACCTGAAGCTCGAGACCCTGGCGGAGGTCATGAAGGGCAATATTCGCGTGCATATGCATTGCTATCGCTCGGACGAAATGGCGACCATGCTGGATGTTGCCGATGAATTTGGATTCAAAATTGTCGCCTTCCACCACGCTGTTGAGGCCTACAAGATCGCCGATCGCCTGGCCGACAAGGGTGTGTGCGCGGCGATGTGGGCGGATTGGTGGGGTTTCAAAATGGAAGCCTATGACGGCGTGCAGGAAAATTTGGCGATCGTGGACTTTCCCGAGCGCAGCTGCGCCATCGTTCACTCAGATTCAGCCGACGGCATCCAGCGCTTGAACCAGGAGGCCGCCAAAGCGATGGCGCACGGCGAGCGGGCGGGATTGGCCGTGGCGCCGGAGCGAGCGATTCGTTGGCTGACCGCCAATCCGGCCAAATCGCTCGGTCTACAGGACCAAATTGGGACACTCGAGGCCGGCAAGGGAGCGGATGTGGTGATCTGGAACGGAAACCCGTTCAGCGTCTATGCGCTGGCAGAGCAGGTGTTCATTGACGGTGCTCTCAAGTTCGATCGCGCGCATCCGACCCTCAAGCCGCGATCGGATTTCCTGTTGGGCCGGCACATCGCGGAGGCGCCGCTTTGAAATCCCTGAAGTCTTTCCATCTCCTCGCCCTCATGGCCGGCTGCATCATGGGTACCCCCTGGGCGGTGGCCCAGGATTTCGTCATTCGCGGCGCGACCGTGCACACGGCCTCGTCAAAAGGCACGCTGAAGAACATCGACGTGGTGGTGCGCGGTGGAATGATCGCCGCGATCGGTTCAGACGCCGGCGCGTCGAGCGCGGTGATCGACGCCAAGGGCAAGGAGCTCACACCGGGATTGTTCGGTGGACTCACCGATATCGGCCTCGAAGAGATCGCCGCGGAGGCGCAGACCGTCGATTCGAGTTTGAATCTCAAATCCCCGGAATGGGACCAGCAGTGGCGTCCCGAGCTAGACGTCACGTCGGCCTATAACCCGCGCTCGTTCGTCGTACCGATCACACGCATAGAAGGCGTGACCTGGACCGTACTGGTGCCCAGTGCTGCCGACAGCATCATTGGAGGTCAGGGCTCGGCGGTTGTGCTCGATGGCCGATATGATGCGGCGCTGACCGGCAGCCGCTCGTTGTTTGTGCAGATGGGAGCTGCCGGCGCCCGGGTGGCCGGCGGCACGCGCGCAGCGGAATACATGCTCTTGGAGCAGGCGATACACGAGGCGCATGCACCGGGGCCGATCGGTCAGGGGGCTTTGCTGCATGCCGCGGGCCGAGAAGCACTGACCCGCTACCTGACAGGCGGCCGGGTGGTGTTTCAGGTCGATCGCGCGGCCGACATCTTGAGCGTTGTGGCGTTCGCCGAACGCAATGGGATGAAGCCCGTCATTCTGGGCGGTGACGAAGCGTGGTTGGTCGCGAAGGAACTCGCGAGGGCCAATGTCCCAGTGATTCTCAATCCGCTCAATGATCTACCGGCCGATTTCGATCGGCTTGGCTCGACTCTGGAGAACGCAGCCCGTCTGCATCGCGCCGGCGTGCGCATTGCCTTTTCGAGCGGAGATACTCCCCAAGCGCGACTGGTTCGCCAACTGGCCGGCAACGCCGTTGCCCATGGTCTGCCGTGGGAATCCGCGCTCGCTGCAATCACTTCCACACCGGCTGATATCTTTGGACTTGGCGCGACGCACGGCCGTATCGCCGTCGGACAGAGCGCGGACTTGGTGCTGTGGAGCGGCGATCCGCTTGAAGTCACGTCGCTGGCGGATCAGGTTTGGATTGCGGGCCGCCCGGTCGAGATGAAATCTCGCCAGACCGAGCTGCGCGATCGATATGTCGAGAAAGTCAAAGCGCATCAGGCGCGCTGAAGCGCGACGGCGCTAGATAGGCCGCTTGGAGACCAATATCTCGCAATACAATGACCCAATGAGCTTCTCGAGGCTACGGTTGAGTTTGCCCTGCTGTGCGGCGGTTGCACTTTTGTTGTTCGGCTCGACGTCGCTGCGAGCCGTCGAACGTAGCTCCGCCATTGAGCAGCAGTTGCGTGCCCTCGAAGCAGAACTCGCCACCGCACTGTCGTTGGTGGACGTGGACAAGCTGAGTCAAATATGGGCGGATGATTTCGTGTCAACCATGGCAGATGGGCACGTAACCACGGGGAAGGCACGTCTCAAAGCACTGCGTGCCAGAAAGCCTGATGCGACCTCCCAGGTCACCAACCAGAACCAGAAGATCGAGGTTCAAGCGCATGGCGATTGGGCCGTGGTCTTGGTCACTTCTTCCTGGGTCGCTGCGGGCAAGGCGGTTGGCGATCCCTATCAGGCAACGCATGTCTGGGCCAAACGCGACGGGCGCTGGAAGTTAATTGCGGCGCACATCAGCGAGGTCAAACCCTGATGTCGACCTTGCACTACAGCTCGGGTAATCGTTCAATGCCGAGCGCACCCCTTTACGGAGTCATTCATGAGATTTATTTTCGCCGCCGCCGCCGCCATCGCTTCACTTTCAGCCATTGCCGCACCGCCCCAGGACACGTCGGCCGGCGAGCAGCGCTTTCGCGAGTTATACAAAGAGCTGGTGGAGACCAACACCACCTTGTCCGTCGGTAATTGCACCCTCGCAGCCGAACGCCTGGCCGCGCGGTTGAAAGCGGCCGGCTTTCCAGACAGTGATCTGCATCCCTTCGCGGCGCCCGATCACCCGAAGGAAGGAGGCCTGGTCGCCATTTATCCCGGCCGGGATCTTAAGCTCAAGGCGATTCTGCTACTGGCGCACATCGATGTCGTCGAAGCCAAACGCGAGGACTGGACACGCGATCCTTTCAAGCTGGTTGAAGAGAACGGCTCGTTCTACGCGCGCGGTGCCAGCGACGACAAGGCCGAGGCCGCGATCTGGGTGGACACACTCATTCGCTACCGCAGCGAAAACTACCGGCCGCGGCGCACGCTCAAAGTGGCGCTCACCTGCGGCGAAGAGACTGCGGGCGCATTCAACGGCGCTGACTGGCTCACGCGCAATCGCCGCGAGCTCATCGACGCTGCATTCGCGCTCAATGAGGGAGCCGCCGGAGAGCTTGACACCAGCGGGCACCGGATTGCGCTGGAGGTCGAGGCCGGCGAGAAATTTCCGCAGAATTACCGGCTCGAGGTCACCAACAAGGGCGGGCACAGCTCGCGGCCGGTGAAGGACAACGCGATCTATCATCTCGCGGCAGCGGTCACGCGCATCAGCGCCTACGAGTTTCCCGCACAGTTCACCGACGGCAATCGAGCGTACTTCTCGGGCATGGCCAAGATCCAGGCAGCCAAGGGCGAAACGGAAATCGCGAATGCCATGAACGCGTTTCTGAAGAACCCCGGCGACATCCAGGCGCTGGCGCTGGTTTCTGCCAAGGACCCGAGCTGGAATGCGACGCTGCGTACCACCTGCGTCGCAACCATGCTCGACGCCGGCCATGCCACCAACGCGCTGCCGCAGCGGGCACGCGCGAATATCAACTGCCGGATCTTCCCCGGCGTCACCACCGAAGCGGTGCGCGCCAAGCTGGAGGAGCTGATAGCGGACCCGGCGGTCAAGATCACCTCCCCCGAGACGCGCGGCCCCACCGCTTCACCGCCGCCGCTCACCCCTGAAGTCATGGCGCCCATCGAGAAATTGACCGCCGAGTTCTGGCCCGGCGTGCCGGTGCTGCCGATCTTGCAGGCGGGTGCCACCGATGGCGAATTTACCAATGCTGTTGGTATCCCAACCTTCGGCGTGGAACCGGTTTTCTTCGGACCCGATCTCGGCAATATCCATGGTCTCAACGAATACGTCGGTGTGAAGTCGCTGCTCGAGGGCCGCGAGTTCTTGTATCGGCTGGTCAAGATCTACGCGGAGCAAAAATAGCCGCCTCAGCGCGCAACAACTCAGCTACATCGCGGGCGACCGTTGTGTCCCGGTCGCCCGCGCCGCTCTCAGTCAATTGCTGGCAAGATGCATCGCGCCGGTCGGACGCAACGCGCTCAGGGCCGGCGAACCGACATCCTTGACGGCCTTATCGATCGCGGTATTGGTGCACTCGCGCAGCCCTTTCTGCGTGGGGCTGTACATGTACACGCCAACCGAACAAACCCGGTTCGCTGCCGCCACGATTCGACGATACAGCACCTTGGCTCCGGCCGGCTTCGAGATATCCAGATCGGCATAGCTGACCCTTTCTTTGGGCAGGCCGTCGTCGGCCGCCAGGGCGGTCGCCTGCAACGCACCCAAGGTCAGCGCACCGCACAGAATGACGCTCGCCGCACGGAGTGTATTTTGGAAAATGGTATTCATGGTCAATCTCCTAGTCTTGAAAAGCAGTTGTTTGTCCCTCACCACGAAGATTCGTCATCGCCGTGGCTTGGGTGCAGGTGTACGAGCCAAGGCCGCTATTTGTCCTCAAGGCTTCCTCAGGCTTTGCTGAAGGATTTCTAATCGCCGTCTTGAAGTGAGAAATCGAGCGATCGGGCGCTCGCGGCAACGATTCGGGCGCGGGGAAGCCGCCGGCCTACGCCGGGTGCGCTATCATTGCCCGACCTCAATTCAATCAAAACGGGTCGCACGCATGCACTTGCCTCACTCAGGGCTGACCGTACTCTTGGCCTTCGCCGCTTATGCGGCTCAAGCAGAGGAAAGGCTGCCGACAATCCCTCCGGCGCAGTACACGGCGGAGCAGAAACAGGCGGCCGCCGACTTCGAGGCGGCACGCAAAGTTCCGGTATTCGGGCCATTTGAGCCCTTGATGCACAGCCCCGCGGTGATGTCGCAGGCGCGCGCGATGGGCGATTACCTGCGCTACAAATCGGCGATCGGTAATACGCTCAGTGAGCTTGCAATCCTGGTTACGGCCCGCGAATGGACCCAGGACTACGAATGGTTCGTGCACTATCCGATTGCGCTGAAAGCCGGCATTCGCCAGGAAATCACCGATGCCATCGCCGAGGGCCGACGCCCGACGGCCATGAATCCCGACGAGGAAATCGTCTACGAATACTCGATGGAGCTACTGAAGAACAAACAAGTATCCAATGCCACGTTCGAACGCGCCAAGTTGCGTTTCGGCAGCAAGGGTGTGGTCGACCTAACCGGGATCGTCGGTTATTACACCTTTCTTGGCATGCAGCTCAACGCGGCGCAGTACCCCGTTCCCAAGGACGCCAAGAGGCTTCCGCGGCTGCCTCCCTAAGGCACCTGGACGCAGCATGAATCTGAATCAAACGGAGAGAGACGCGCATGACGGCATTTGACTTGACTCCCCCCAGCGAGGCTCAACGCAGCCAGATCACCGCCGGACTCAACGCCGATGAGCGTCGTGTGCTGCTGCAACATGGCACCGAAGCGGCGTTTTGCGGCGTGTTCCTCGACAACAAGAAGGATGGCACCTATACCTGCCGCTTCTGCGGTCTGCCCCTGTTCCGGTCGAACACGAAGTTCGATTCCGGCACCGGCTGGCCGAGTTTCTTCAAACCCTACGATGAATCGCATATCAAACGCATTCGGGACAGCAGCCATGGCATGATTCGGGTGGAGGAAGTTTGCGCGCGCTGCGGCAGCCACCTCGGCCACGTGTTTCCCGACGGCCCGCGTCCCACCGGTGAGCGGCACTGCCTCAATTCGGTATCCCTGTCGTTTACCGCGAGCGGCAAATCACTGCCCGATGCGCTGCAGCGCGGTGCTCCGGAAGGTACGATCGATTCCCCCGACTGATCGTTGATTCCCTCGCGGCGCATCCTTGCTCCACGAGCTAAGCGGCATTTGTGCGCGCTACCCCGCAATTATCGACGTAACTGCTATCGGCGGCCAAGAAAGAAGCTGTAGAGTCAGTGCGCGGCTACACCCGCATCCAAGCCCCTCATGCTCACCGACAGAGCCCGCGAAGGTCGCCGACGTGTAGGTCAGGAAAACCCTGAATGACCCCGAGCTGATGTTCGTGAGCGAATGAACTCTATGACCGGTGCTGCGAATTCTGCCTTTGACGATACGGTGCGTATGCGTGCAACGCAGAGGGCGCGCTCTCCGTTTGCCATTATTTGGATGTTTGCCGCAATCGTGCTGTGTCTGCTCCTGTTGGCCAATTTCAGCTTCGGAGTGCTGTCATCTCTGCGAGCGTACGTGGGCGGCGAGAGTAAATGGTCGAAAGCGCAGAAGGACGCCGTCTTCCATCTGCAAAAATACGCCGCCACCCGCGCTCCGGATGATCTCAGGCAATTTCTCGAAAATATCGCCGTGCCCCTGGGGGACCATTCGGCTCGTATCGAGATGAACAAAGCTGACCCTGATATTCAAAAGGTGCGTCAAGGTTTTGCCGGCGGCGGAAATAATCTCGATGACATCGATGGCATGTTCAATCTATACCGTAGATTTCATCGGGTCAGTCTCATGCAACGGGCAATTCAAGCCTGGGAATCGGCGGATCGCTACATCATTCAACTCGACGAGGCCGGAAGATCGTTGCAGCGCGAAATCGAGTCCTCCTCGCCGCGCATGCAGCACATCGAGTCCACGCTGACCGAGGTCTCTTCGATCAACGAAAGCCTGACTCCGATCGAAAATCAATTCATCGACTCTTTGAGCGAAGCATCACGCGCGACTTACAAGTTACTGCAAGCGATCATGTTTGCGGCCACGCCTGGGCTTTTGATCCTCGGAACCGTGTTGTCGCTGCGGATACTTCAACAAAGAAAGCGCGAGGATGACCGCGTCCGTCACATCGCCTTCCACGACGATCTTACCTCGCTTCCGAACCGACTGATGTTGACCCAACGGCTGGATCAAGCCTTGAGCCGCCACCGCCGCGCGGCAACGAAACTGGCGATACTGTATATGAACCTGGACCGCTTCAAGGTAATCAACGACTCGTTGGGTCACGAAGCCGGGGATGTTCTGCTGTGTCAAGTTGCCGACCGCTTACGCGCCCAAATGCGTGAAGGCGACACATTGTCGCGAGTGGGGGGAGATGAGTTCGTGGTACTCATCGAGAATTATGGAAATTCGATTGACATCTCCGCCTGCGCCCAGCGTCTTGTCGAGCAATTGAGCCTTCCGTATGTGCTCGGCAATAAAGATTGCCACGTCACACTGAGCATCGGCATCAGCATCTTTCCCGGCGACGGCAGCGATTCGCAAGGTCTTTTGAAGGCCGCGGATATGGCCATGTATCGGGCCAAGGAAACGGGTCGAAACAATTACCAGTATTACCTGCCGTCGATGAACGTACACACGCTGGAACGACTGGAACTGGAGTCGGATCTGCGCCGCGCCTTGGAACGCGGTGAGTTTCTCCTTCACTATCAGCCAAAGGTGGAAATCAGCAGCGGCCTGATTACCGGCGTCGAGGCGCTATTGCGATGGAAGCATCCGCTGCGCGGCCTCGTGCCGCCGCTCGATTTCATTCCCCTGGCCGAGGAAACCGGTCTGATCGTACCGATCGGTGAATGGGTGCTCGCCACTGCGTGCGCGCAAAACCAGGCCTGGCAGGGTCGCACGCTGCCAAAGCTGAGCGTTGCCGTGAACTTGTCTGCGCGCCAGTTTGCGGATTCGACGCTCCTCGCGAAATTGACGCGGATTATTCACACCAGCGGGCTCGATCCCGCGCTTCTGGAGTTGGAAATTACGGAAAGCGTTGTCATGTCGGACGGAGAAAACGCGGTGGGCGTGCTCGACAAACTGAAATCGATCGGCGTTCAAATCGCCATTGACGACTTCGGCACAGGCTATTCTTCGCTTGCTTACTTGAAGCGCTTTCCAATCGACACCCTCAAGGTTGATCGATCGTTCATTCGGGATATCCCCGGCAACTCGGGCGACATGAAAATTACGCGAGCCATAATTGCAATGGCACATGGTTTGAGACTCAAGGTGGTTGCAGAAGGCGTGGAAACCGCCGACCAGTTGCAGTATCTCCGGAACCAGTCCTGCGATGCAGTCCAGGGATATTTCCTATACCCACCGCTCGAGGAAGATGAAGTGGCGGAGATTCTCGAATTCAACCGGCTCGATTGTGCCTCCCTGGCGATACCCGCGTGACCCGATCATATTGAATCCCTCACGGACGCGCGTTGCGGCATTTGTGCGCGCTACCCGGCAGTTATCGATGTAACTGCTATCTTTGACGCTGCGGTACGCATGGCCGCATGGCAGAGTCACGTGGACGCGGGAATGCCGAGAAGGCGTCTGTGCTCTTAGCAGGCACCATTCGTTGGGGACTCGCCCGGCTCGCGAGACCGCAGATCTTGTTCCCTCTCATCGCGCTGTTCCTGATCGCGGTGATCTGGGGAACCAGGGGCTACTGGTTTGCGAAACCGATGCCCGCCGCACGAGTGCCCGGCCGGCAGCAAGCGTTCGAATGTGATCCTGCCAAAATAGAAGCCGCCGTGGCCCATCGATGAGAGGCCATCGAAGGCTCAGCAGGCCTCACTGAACTCCAACCGATCCGCGCATGCCGGCATCAAGGTGCCCAGGTTGCAGGCAAGCAAAGGTTACCACCCCGGCGCGCGTGAATTTCCAGATCAACTGGCCGCGCTCGCCGGGCGCAAGGCTCGCCATGTTGGGTCCGCTGTGCTGCATGTCGGGCATCATCAGCATCATGGCCGCGTGCCGGCGCAGCGCCTCCGGCTCGCCCAAGACGAGTTCATGGCGCAATTTCCCCTCGTTCTGCAGCACGATGCGGATGGTCTCTCCCTTGTGGACCTCGATGCGGTCGGGCGTGAACCGCATGGTGTCGTTCATGCTCATGGTGACGGTTCGTGACACCTGGTTGGGAACACCCGGCTCACCGATGCGGCTGGCACTGACCGGTCCCTGCTTGACACGCATATTTCCCCGCGGATCCTGACAGACCGGCAGGTCGAAATAGTCATCATCGTCTTCGTCGTCCTGCTGCCGACAAATGGCGGGCGCCCAGGAATTGAAACGCCGTTCGAGCGCTTCTCCGTGTTCGATCCAGAATGCGGTGTCGATGCGCAGCGCGCCGGAAAGATTGGAGGTCGAGGAAGGCCGATTGCCGGCGATGCGCGCCGGCAGCAGTTCGACGGCGTTGCGGTTGGTCGGTCCGTAGGCGAGTTGCTCGGACAGCACCTTCTGTCGCTCGGGCGAACCGGCGAAAGCGATGAATCGATAGGCCTCGTCGCGATTGGGCGTGCCCTTTGGAATCGCCCAACTGTCGATGTCATACAGGCTTTGGCGCCAGACGATCCCCGTATGGCGGTTGCGCTCCTGTTCAGGGTCGAACCACAGCGTGTAGCCGGAGCTCATATTCACGATGCCGGCAGAAATGAGCTCGCCCGGTTGCGGGGCGGCCTCCCACCACACCGTGTCCTTGCGGATCTGCTCGAGCTTGCGGAAGGCGCGTGCCACACCCGCTTCGGTCGACAGCGTGGCGTACACGCTCTTGGGCTCGACACCGTCGGCCATCAGAGCGATCTCCAGCGTATATTTGGCGCTGCGCCGCAGGCCCCGCTTGCCGGGAAATTTACGGATATCCCAAAAGTCGGCCCAGGACCGGGGCGCTTCGCGGAGTTCGTCGGAATAGACCAGTGCCTGCGCCCAGGCGAAAATCCCCACACCGCACTCCGACAGTGCGCCGGGTATGAGATCCGCCGCGGGTGGAACGCGCGCCGGATCGAGCTTCTCGAACAGGCCCTGCTGACAGCCCTGTTGCAGCGTCCGTGACTCGACCTGCATCACGTCCCACACCGGTGCACCGGCCCTCACCATTTGAGTGAGTTCAGTGACTTGTCCGTCATAGGACAGTGATTGCACGGCAATTCCCCTCGCCTTGGCGAAGGGATCGATGTACGCCGCCGCAAGCGCTGCGCGATCGGCGCGGCCGAACGATATCACCGTGAACTGGTCAGCCGCTGCGGCGGGAAGTGCGGCACAAATGAGAGCGGCGCCCAACCAATGGGCGCCGCTGTTTCGTTGCAGGATCGACAGTCGCTTCAATCGCGGTCTCGGTCGTCGCCGTCCCTGTCGTTTCTCTGGATGTCCTCTGCTTCGCCGGTCAACCGCACGATGTCGAGACCTCCGCCGACGCGGTCGCCGCAGTATCGCAGTCCACGGTTATCGACGTCGGTGTTGTCGCAGGACACATCGAGCGCCGTAACGGTGACGCCATTGATGACTGCGGAGCTGGGCTGCGTGAAATGATTCACCGGCGCAATGAAATGCGCCACTTCCGTGGGATGGTAGGGATCACGGACGTCGTGAACGCGAATGCCGGCGTCGAACCAGGCGCTGGTGAGCAGTCGAGCGTAGGAGGGATCTTCGAAGTTCTCGGCCGGCGAGTGAACGCCGAATCGCGTGCCGCGCGAACAGAAGTTCGGACGACCCGAGAAGTCATCGACCGTCACGGAAGAGATTGGCCAGGGGTGTTGTTCCGCACTGGTGCTGCCGCCCTGACCGATCTTGTTCGTAATATCGAGCAGGTACATGAGGTGCGGCGATCCCGTGCAGCGGTTGTCGGTCTCCTCGGAACTCACGGCCAGGATGTCGCGAACATTGTTGTTCGTGAAATTCTGATACTGCTTCAGCTTGATTCCGTAAAGCGGCATGGCCGAGTGGCCGCCTTCGGCTCCCGGCATGTAGACGACACCGATCTGCCCCTGCAGCAATTCTGCGTCGGTGGGCTTCTTCACGTTCGCGTAGACTCCGGTGCCGTAAGGCGGCGGCAGAACCTTGGTGAGGTCATTGATCTGGATGATGCCATCCGAACCCACGCCGTACGGCATATACAACCGGTTGATGGCCTGGCCTTTGAACGTGCTCACGACGATCGGACCATGCACGCCCGGCGGCACAGTCTTGGTGGTTGTTTCGGTTCCCGGCATGACGAAGGTCGAGCCCGGATTCTGACCTGGATAGCCGAAATCCATGATGTATTTCGGATGCGCCGGATCGCTGAGGTCGAAGATCTTCAGATGCTGATTTGGGCTGCTCTTGTTGTTCCAGCCGTCAAAGCCGGCGTCGGACGACTTCGTCGCGCCCGCAACGATGTAGGCAATGCCCGTCGTGCAGTCCCACCAATTGCGGTGGGTGACATCCTGGCCGGTTATCGGGGTTGATACCAGGGACGGATCCGCCGGATCCGTGACATCCCATACTTCGTGGGATACGGCACCGTTCTCACGCAGCAGATAGGTGTGGCCGCGCAAACCATGCGGCAAATCATTGCCGTCGCACAGCTTCGCCATGCGCGCGCCGCCCTTGTCGGCAATCAGATGCTTGAGATACTTCGGGTGGCGGGGATCTGTCACGTCGACGATCGACGTCCCGTTGGTTTCCACCACGCCCGTCATCGGATTCAACATCGTTCCATTGAAGTGGCCTGCATACGCGATCACTCGAGGACCTTGGGTATGCACGGTCGTCTGATAGGTGGTGCGGCCTTGCAGATCGTTGTGGCCGAGCCATTCCGTATTGAAAGTGTTCGAGCCGTCGCGATTGGTGGTGCCGCGCGGATTAGGCGTATCCAGATCGTTGGCGGACCAGGCGGTGCCCGATGCAATGACGAGAGATAAGCTTGCGCCGACGATGTGCCTCCAGCGTAGGTGCATCAAATGCGTGCCTTTGATTCTATTCATGATAATTCCCCTAATTGCTTTCCGAACGTTTGCCGACCAGTTTCCCGGCCGGGTCGATTGGTGGTGAGCACGTGATGGGAACGGGCGCGGAGACCCCGAGAAGAAACGAACGGAAGCGCCAGCCAATCACGCGGTGTGATTCCCCGAATTATTGCTTCTCATGCACCCACGAACCGATCGACTCCAACTCAAAGGCGATCGCCAGGCTTACTGACGTGGGGGCAGTTTTTTTTCCAGTTTCAAATCAGATATTTGGCATATCAAGTATTTAATATTCCAAGATCAATTGCAACGGTGGTATATGGTGCGTTGCAGCATCGTTGAAATGCAATGGCCAAGCGGTGTCAAGTCATACTGTTGCGCTGAGGCAAGGTCGAACGGAGTTCTGCAATGAATGCATCGCGCGCTGCGACTGATCCGGAGCCCCTCGTGCTACAGCGCGTCGCGAAAGGGGTCGCGTTTCTGACGCTGAATCGTCCCAGCCAATACAACGCCTTGTCCGAGCAGATGCTGGCGGCACTGCATGGCGCGCTCGAGACGATTGCCGCCGATACCTCGGTGCGCGTGGTGGTACTGGGCAGTGCCGGCAAGGCGTTTTGCGCAGGTCATGATCTGAAGCAGATGAAGGCCAACCCGAGCTTGGAGTACTACCAGCGACTATTCGACGACTGCAGCCGCTTGATGATGCGGATTCAAACGCTGCCGCAACCGGTGATCGCCCGCGTGCAGGGCATTGCGACCGCCGCCGGTTGTCAGCTCGTGGCCACGTGCGACCTCGCCATCGCTGCCGACGATGCCCGTTTTGCCGTCTCCGGCGTCAACGTAGGCTTGTTTTGCGCCACTCCGTCCGTCGCGCTCACCCGCAACCTGGGCCGCAAGGCCGCGTTCGAAATGCTGGTGACGGGGGAGACCATCGACGCGGCCACTGCGGCACAGCGGGGACTGATTAATCATTGCGTGGCGGCGGATTGCCTCGATACGGAAATCGACAAGTTGGCCGCTGCAATCGTTGCCAAGCCGCCGTCGGTGATTGCGATGGGCAAGACCTTGTTCTATCGCCAGCTCGAGATGGGCACCGCACCTGCCTACCAACTCGCCGCCCAGACGATGGCGTGCAACATGATGGACGACATTGCGCAGGAAGGCGTCTCGGCATTTATAGAGAAGCGCGTACCGGACTGGGCTCCCAATTAGAATTCGCAGGATGATCTACGGCGGCAGGTCGAGGCACACGCGGTGCGCCCGAGAAAACCGCTGGAATGTGGGCTGGCAGACAGACGGCATATCCTCAAGCGCCCTTACTAGGGAGTGTGCCAAAGGATGGTGCCATGCCGCAGATTGTATTGCTGATCCATGACGACGCCGCCAAAGCGCAGATCGTCAGAAATTCACTTCTCAACTCGCCTGATGGGCGTTTCATCGTTGAATGGGTGAAGCGGTGCGGCGACGGTGTGCTGCGGCTGCGCAAACGGAGCGCCGAGCGTATCGCCGCAGTTCTGGTAAATCTGTTTCTGCCCGATAGCGAGGGAATCGAAACCTTCGACACGCTGTACCTGGCCTCGCCGGAAACCCCCATCCTCGTGCTGAGCAGCTTGACTCGGGAGGACTCGGCCAGGCTGGCCGTGCAGCGAGGGGCGCAAGACTATCTTCTTGACGACGACTTCGATGGCTATCTGTTGCCGAAGGCCCTGCGAAACATGATCGAGCGCGCCTCCAATGTCGAGGCCTTGTTCAGAGAAAAGGAGCGCGCGCAGGTGACCCTTAACTCCATCGGTGACGCGGTGGTGAGCACCGACATCTTGGGCAATGTCACTTTCTTGAATCCAATCGCCCGGACAATGACCGGTTGGTCGGCTGAAGAGGCGCTCGGCCGGCCGTTCGAAGAAGTATTTCGAATCGTCGACGTTGCCAATGGCACTCGTGTGGCCAATCCCATGATGTTGGTCATACAGAAAAACCAACCCGTGAAGCTGGCCCTCGGTTGCAAATTGGTCCGGCGCGACGGAACCGAGTCCGCCATCGAAGATTCCGCCGCGCCCATCCATGACCGAAGTGGGAATGTCACCGGCGCCGTGATGGTCTTTCACGATGTGACGCAGGCGCAAGCGGTATCGGCGAAAATGTCGCACCTGGCGCGGCACGACTACCTGACTGATCTGCCGAACCGCCTCCTTCTCAATGATCGCCTATGCCAGGCGATCACCGTGGCCCAGCAGCATCAACAAAAGCTGGCAGTTCTGTGCATTGACTTGGATCGCTTCAAGCACGTCAACGACTCACTCGGCCAAAAGGTCGGCGACAAACTGCTCCTGTCGGTCGCAGGCCGGATGGTTGACAGCGTGCAAAGCTCGGACACTGTCAGCCGACAAGGCGGAGATGAATTCGTGATCTTGCTGCCGACCATCGCGCAGGCGATTGACGCCGAACTCATGGCGCAAAAAATCCTCACCGTCGTTGGAATGCCTCACCAATTGGAGGAACACAGTCTGGAAATCACGGCGAGCGCGGGAATCGGCATCTATCCGGATGACGGCACCGACGCAGAGACGCTCATCAAAAGTGCCGACATTGCCATGTTGAATGCGAAGAATAGTGGACGCAACAACTACCAGTTCTTCAAGCCGAGCATGAATGAACACGCTCAGGAGCGGCAAACCCTTGAAAGCGGCCTTCGCCACGCCTTGGACCAGCGTGAATTCGAGCTGCACTACCAGGGGAAAATCGATTTGGTGACGGAGGCACTCACCGGTGCCGAAGCACTCATCCGCTGGCACGCGCCGGGCCGAGACGTCGCCCTCCCCAAAGACTTCATACCGATTGCGGAACAGTCCGGCCACATAGTCCCGATTGGCCGGTGGGTGCTGCGTGAGGCATGCCTGCAAAAACGGGCCTGGCTCGATGAAAATCTCGCCCCCATCCCCATTGCCATCAACATCTCCGCAGTGGAGCTACGCTCGAAGCAATTCGTCGAACATGTCCGCGCCATACTCGAGGAGACAGGGTTGGAAGCGTCCTATCTCGAGTTCGAATTGACCGAGACCGCGCTCATGCAAGATCCCCAATCCACCATACAAGTGCTGCGCGAGCTCAAGGATATGGGAATCAAGCTCACGCTGGATGATTTCGGCACAGGATATTCCAGCTTGAGCTACTTGAGGCGGTTTCCGATCGACGCGCTGAAAATAGACAGGTCGTTCGTGCAGGGCCTCTGCACGAATGCTGACGACGCCAAAATCGTCAGTGCGGTCATCAATCTGGGCCGCAGTTTCCATCTTCATGTCATCGCAGAAGGAGTGGAAACAAGGGCGCAATTCATTGCCCTCCAAGGCCAAAGCTGTGCGGAAGGACAAGGCTATTACTTTCAAATGCCGGTTGCGGCAAAAGAATTTGCCAAGCTGCTGGGCGTCGATTTGTCCACGACGGTGGTCGCGTGAAACCCGGCACTCAGTGACGGCAAGGCGGCCTTCTACGGCGTACGGTCCCAGACTCGAGACATCGTGAATCCATCCATATGCCCTTTGACACCCACAACCTCTACGAGACGCCGACCGTCCTCTGAGATGCCATAGTGTTGTTCCACCGTTATACGATCGTCAGCAGAGTCACTTACCAGGACGACGAGAGTTCTGGCCGACCAGCCACAGATCGGTGGTAGTCCATCGCGGCGTAGAGCATCGTCACCACCGGCCGATGTCGGCATGTGTCTCTTGGCAATCGCGGGGCGATATATCCGGTTTGTGTTCTCCGAAGTGAGTTCTACGACACCGCCGACTTGTTTGATTTGCAGATCCTTGCCCGGCCAATGCAAGCTCGACCCCAAGGCTCGCAATGCCGCAGAAGATGGCGGTGCTTGGGCACCAGCCGCGCCCATGCCACTACCGGAGCGCCCACCTCGTTTCCCCCCGCGCCCGGCGCCCGGCGGCCCTCCACCGGCAGAACCGTCGCTACTCGCCTTGGCGCGGCCGGGTTCGGTTTGATTTACCAGTCGCTGCGGATCATCGCTATCAGCTTGGTTAAGCTTCCAAGTTCCGCTGAAATCCACACCGGCCGGAGGCGCCAATGCGAGCTTCTCGCTTGCGCACGCCGCCAGAAAGACTACGGCCAGAGCGACCGCAGTTCGCATGGTGTGTCTTCGTTCAACGATTGCAATACGGATATCGCGGGACCTCGACTTGCAATTGTTGACGGCATCCTATTGCGGCACCCCGCAAACATGTGTCAGGGCGATCTGAAGATTGTGCAAAGTTATGCGAATCCCCAAGTGGACTGCGCGCATTTCATTTGAAATGTTCCCGCGCCCCCTGGAAACACTCATTCAACGGGCAGTCCATAGATTGCATGCCATATCGACAGCGATCTACTCAAGGAAATCCCCATGAACAGCATTCGTGTGATTGCGTTCGTCGCAGCGGTCTTGATCACGGCGTCTCTCTTTCGCGGAATCGCAGACGGTTTCACATTAGAGCAACCGCTCCGTATAACGACCGGTGAGCCCGCGTCCGGGGCAGCCGCCTCGAACGGCCCGCAAGCGGCAACAGATTGACATCCCCGTGCAGGTGGACGACATGCCAAAGATGTCATATGACGGCACGGGTACCGACCCGGGATGGCCGTCGGGACTTGAGCGGGAACCTCCTCTCGGCGCCCATCTGACGACTTCGCGCCGAGGGTACACCCACCACGGTTTGTATGTCGGCCACTGTCGCGTGGTGCACTACTCGGGCCTGTCCGGATTCTGGCAATGCGGCCCGGTCGAAGAGGTGTCCTTGTCGCGATTTGCCGTCGGTCGTCCGGTGCAGATCGTCGATCATGACCGGTCACCGTATTCGCCCGAAGAGATCGTACTGCGCGCGCGCTCGCGTATCGGCGAAAACGACTATCGCCTGTTGACCAATAACTGCGAGCACTTCTGCAACTGGTGCCTCTGCGGCATCAGCCGCAGCGCACAGGTCGAACGACGATTGCGGCTCCCCTTCCGTGTACTCCACGCCGTGTTTCACACGTAGCCGAGCCTCATCGACCGTGCAATCGGGATGCTAGAGGAAATCGTTGTTGACGAATCCTATTTTCTTCAAGCCGCGGTGCTGTAAGTCCGCCAAGGTTTGCGCCACAATTTCGTAGTTGGCGAATCTATCCACCGTGATGCGCACCTCCGGCTGCGGCGATTTCAACGCATCCGAACTGATCAACCGCTGCATCGTCGCACGGTCCACGATCGACTTATTCCATGACAGCGTGCCATCGAAGTCGATCTGCAAATCGATCAGGTCGGGAGGCGTCTGCGGCTGAGGTTCCGTCGACTTGCTTTTATCTTATACCCTATGTAGACTTCCTACTATGGGTAAGAAAGACACTAATGTCCGGATGTCGCTGCAGACGCTTCGGGTGTTGGAAGTCTTCTTGGAAAATCCGACGGAGCAGCTGGCGGGCGCGGATGTGCACCAACGCTGCGGTATTGCCTCGGGAACCTTGTATCCGATCCTTCTTCGACTCGAATCTGCGGGTTGGTTTGTCAGCCAGTGGGAATCCATTGATCCCGCAAGCGCAGGGAGGCCGCGCCGTCGCCTGTATCGGCTGACTTCAGCCGGCCTGAGGCGCGCCGGCGAAGTGTTCGCAAGCTTTAATCGAGGAGTACTCGCATGAGCCAGCGCAACGAGCGATCGACGCAAGCCGAGCTAAACGGCGTATTTCATTGGTTGATTCATCACGCGGCTCATCGAGCGCCGGATTCCTTATCATCCAGGCTTGAAGAGGAGTGGCTCGCGGATTTGGAGTCTCGATCCTCGGCACTGTCGAGACTGCGTTTCGCGGTGGGTTGCTGTTGGGCGACCATGGTGATCGTCAATGATTGCCCGCGAAGTCGGGTTGCGGAGGCGAGTCCCGTGGCGACAGCGAGGGGATTTATCACACTCGCTGATCGAAGCTTCGGCTACTTCTCGCTTCGCTCCGCTACGCTATTCTTGATTGCGGGACTTCATGCCGCGATCTTTTATGGATTGATTACGACGCTGTCGCACACGCGCGGGATCGTACCTCCGCCGATCTTGGAGAACCAATCGCTCAAGGATGTCCCGCGGGAAAAGGTCACTATCCCGCTGTCGCTACCGAAGGATTGGACGATCACCGTGCCGAAACCGGAGGTGCCGGTTCGACCGGCGCCGGTCCCGAGCGACGATGTGACGGTGAAGACCGGCGAGGAACCGATCGAACCGTATTCGCCGCCGCCAGTCATACCGACGCACGTGATCGCGCGAATTGCAGGGGGCCCGGGTGCCGGATTCCCGGATACGGCTGACTTCTATCCTTCCCAATCGATACGGCTGGAAGAACAGGGATTTTCCACCGTGCGAGTCTGCGTCGATGGTCACGGTAGACTCACCTCCAATCCCTCGACATTGCAAGGCAGCGGAAACACTCGACTCGATGAAGCGGCGCTTAGGTTGGCAAGAGCCGGGTCAGGGCATTATCGGGCGACGACCGAGGACGGTCAGCCGGTGAACTCCTGCTACCCCGTCGGGATTCGGTTTCAGCTGAAGAAATAACGCGCAGAGCGCCGAGTTAATCGCTGCGCAGCGTCGACAGTGCCTGGAGCACGCCGGCGTGATCGACTTCGAGGCTGAACTCGATCGGCCGGCAGCAGATCTGGCAGTCCTCGACGTAGCGCGCGGAGCCGGAACTCGCGTCGACTTGCGTCTCGAAACTCTCGCCGCAATACGGGCACTGGACCAAGTGAAATTGTACACCGCCTGGGGCGCCGCCGTCGTCCGCGGACACGCTGGGATCGATTACCGGCTCAAGACCGTACTGCTCATCAATGCTCTCGGCATCGCTGAGTATCACGCCAGGCTTCGGTGGCTGATTGCCAGGAAGGGGCCGTTTCATACGGCTAACAATCCGCCCAACAGCAGACGCTCGTCAAGACCCACAATGGGTGGTCTAAAGCCGCGAACTCATCTCTTGTCAACCACGACCTTGCCGCCTTTCATGACCCACTTGACCTTGAGAACCGCTGCAATGTCCTTAACAGGATCGCCGTCGATCGCTACCAGATCGGCGAAGGCACCTGGCGCAACGACGCCAAGTTCCTTCGATTCGCCGAGCAACTCGGCCCCTACATTGGTTGCAGAGTCGAGAGCCTGTGCCGGGGACATGCCGGCCTTGACGAACCAACTGAGGTCGCCTGTATTTTCCCCGAAGCCGGTGAAGACGGCGTCCGAGCCCATTGCGATCCTGACATGAAACTTGATGGCGCGGCGAAGCGTCTCTACATTTTTCAAGATGTAACCGTTCAGCCTGTCCACGGCGGCCTGGTCGTAGCCGAATTCGTCCTTGTGGTCGATGTAGTAGCGATTGTGATCCACGGTCGGGACATAAACCGTCCCGCGTTTGACCATTTCAGTGAAGGTCGCGTCGTCTATATCGACGGCATGCTCGACGGAGTCTGCACCGGCTTTGACCGCATCTCGTGCACCATCGGGTCCATAAGAATGGATGGCGATGCGCTTGCCTGCCCGGTGAGCCACTTCGGTTGCCGCTTTCATCTCTTCGTAGCCAAAGGTTTCAAAGCCTGTCACGTTCTGGTCGCTGCCGGTGGAGCCGTACATCTTTATCCAGTCCGCTCCGGCTGCAAGCTGTTGCCGGGCCGCCCGCTGCACCTCTGCTACGCCATCGGCGCGGCACGGGTCCGGCTCGGTGACGCCGGGTCGAAATGGATCGGAGGTAATGTGCAGACCGCACCCCGAGACGAACATTCGCGGGCCTACCATGGCCCCGCGTTCGATAAGATTTCGCATCGCAAGGTCGTTGCCGTCCCATGAGCCAAGGTCGCGGACCGTCGTCACGCCGCTTTCGAGTGTCTTGCGGGCGTTTTCCTGGGCAAGGAAAACGGTAACGGCGGAGTTGAGGGTACCGAGTTGTGTCCAAGGCTTCGAGCCTGCGGCCTTGTCCCAGTAGAAGGTCATGTGGGTGTGTACGTCGATCATTCCCGGGATGCCGGTGAGTGGCCGCAGATCGATCAGGCGAGCGTCCGCAGGGACCGCTCCCGCGCCTGAGCCAACCGCCGTGATCCGATCTTTTTCGACGAGCACGACCGCATCCCGGATGATTGCGCCTTTTCCCGTGACGAGCTGTCCGAAACGGACCGCGACGGTCTGAGCCAATGCGGCCGGTGGCGCGCCAAAGGCGACGGTGGCGAACGCTGCCACAGCCAAGTTAATCGTCAATCGGGGAACAAAGCCGAAGACGGTATTCATAGAACTCCAGGATGCCCGTAGTTCTTCAAGTATGGCGTAAGTTGTCGCCGCCAGCGATCCCGAGAAGTTACCAACCAATCGGTCTGGGCGGTTCTATCCGCCACATAGAATCGTTGCGGAAGGCGCGTCGAGGCAGCAGTTAATCAGCGAGCGCGCTACTGGTCGCATCCGAATAGATCAACGATGCGCAATCTCGGGATTGCTGCCTTCGCGTTGTCCATATCGCTTTGACTCGCCGGGGCGTTGCTTAAGTTGAGTGTTTTGGCCGTACCGTCTGCATAGGTAATGGTCGCGGATAGGTAGTGGCCGCACTTGGTCGTTACAACCAGATCGGTTACGTGGCTGGTGGACGATTTGAGCGAGCTGCCAAGGAGGTCGCCCAGCTTTCTACCCGTCCCGGCAAGCTGCTCTTGATTGCGCTTGGCCACGTCTGCAGATAGCAGACTGGAGGGGCCCGGAGCCACATAGAGAGGGCCATTGTCCGCCAGGGCTGGAATCATGGCGCCGCCGACACTCAGGAGCAGCCCCATGCGGACCAGGCCTAAGGCGCTCAGTTTCACTCGGGCCTTACGGGGAATCGCGTCAGTGATGAGAATGCCCATTTGGACTCCTGTCATGATTGCAAATCGCGCGCTGGCAACTCTAGGGCCTTGGCAAGGAGTCGCCCGTGACGGGCCGCTCATTACAATGCAGTTTTGTGGTGTACGAGTCCCACTGGGCGCCCTACTTTGCACTATGACAAACGGGTGCCGGCAACTGGTAACTTTCATCACCTGATCGGTGTTATTGAATACCGACTCGTAAGCTGGAACTCAAAAAAATGAAATCCATGGCCAAGAGAATTGGCGTCACGGCGATTGGACTGATCTTAGCGGTCGTCATTGTCGCAGGTGGATTCCTGGTTGGGATGCGGCACCACTTTCACCCTTCGGCGCCACGACCACACGATCCGCCTGCTGCCGGCACTCTTGAGGCGCAGCGCCAGGACGTGCGCTATTTCCGCCAACTCATAGCACTGGACCGCTCATTTGCGCCCACCGACCGGACTGAAGCGAACCGAAAACTGGATGTGCTCGAGGCGCTCGGTACCGTGCTCGATAGACCGCATTTTCGCGTGTCACTGATGCAAATTGATGCATTGGCCGATAATGGCCATTCCAGGGTTGAGAATGAACGCAGTGCCGCACCTTTGGAGCTTCCGGTACGTGTGGCAGCTTTTTCGGACGGGCTGTATGTCATGCGCGCGACCGAAATCAATGCGGATCTGCTGGGCGGTCGAGTGACGGCAATCGATGGACAATCAATTGACGTCGTTATGACCAAACTCGAGCAGCTGCGCGGCGGTACACCCCAGTGGCGGCGATTGTATGCCTCGCAATATCTGGCGCTGCAGGATCTGTTGTACGGCATGGATGTTGCGTCGGACATGCGGCACTCGAATTGGACGGTGGAGACTCCTGCCGGGGCAACAATCACGAGGAGGCTGGACGCCTACGCGCCACCTGCGAGTGAGCCGGCGGTATTCGTCAAACGCTGGTTGTCGAGCGAGCCCTTACCGGGCATGGCGGAACAATGGCGGGCAGTCCAACCCGATCACCCTTTGCCGATATCGTTGACTGACTTTGACAATGCATTTCGAAGTCTACTTCTACCGGGAACGTGCACCCAATTCGTGCAGCTCAAATCGAATGCCAACCAGGGTGGTCAGAACATCAAGGATTTTTTATCCAGCACTGAAAGCCGCCTGCGGCAGGTTCAGCCCTGTAATGTGATTCTCGATTTGCGCTACGACGATGGCGGCGACTTCGTGAACACGTATGGTTTCGCGCGCGAGCTGCCGAAACTGATTCCCCGGGGCGGGCAAATAATCATGCTCACCGGTCCTGTGACGTTCTCGGCCGGAATTTCTACCGCTGCCTTCGTTAAACACGCCGGTCAGGGGCGCGTCGTGATTGTGGGCGAAGCGGTAGGCGATCGACTGCAGTTCTTTTCGGAGGGAGGTCGGGCATGCCTGCCCAATTATCCACTGTGCGTCGCGTACGAGACGGGCAAACATGATTACCAGCATGCTTGTACCGATTGGGACATCTGTTTCTGGCTGAATTATTTCTTTCAGTTCCGCGTCAAGTCGCTCGACCCGGACGAAGTCATCCCATTGAGTTTCAAAGATTGGCGCGCAGGTGTTGACCCCGTGCTCGATAGGGCCATAGCTTTGGCCACGGCGACTACGCGCAGTTAGCCGGGGAGCCCAAATGCGCTCGTTCAATCGGCCAGCGGCGAGGGGCGAACTTGAAAGTGCACCACCAGCGGCTTCATGCCTTTGCCGCCTTCTTTGTGCCACGGCGTGCGATCGCCGCTCGTGATCCAGAGGCCGCGGCCCTTCCAGCCCCCGGAAGCATCATCGATGCGGCCCTCGAGGCCCTTGGCATAGAAACCCAGCGGATAGGGAATGCGCAGCGTCACGAACTTACCGTCAACCAGCGCGTGCACTCCGTCAAACAGATTGCCCGTCGCGATGGGCACGTTCGCGCCAAGCCCCAGCGTGTTGTGTTGATCGACCCAGGTGTAATAGCTCGATTCGACGCTCATCTGCGGCACATTCACAAATCCCGGCCCGGGCAGGCGGTGAAAACTCCAGCCTTCGGGACAATGATCGCCCGTAGCGGTCGGCCCATTGAGCGGACCCTTGCATTTGCGCCGATCGAATTGTCCCAAATCTCCGCTCGCCAGGGACACCCACACCACGCCGTTGCGATCGATATCGGCACCCCGCACACCGAAGCCGGGCGCCGGCACATTGTAGATTTCACTGAGCCTTGTCCGCGGGTCGAAGCGAATTAGCGCGCCCGGGAAACGAAACGCGACCGAGCCCCAGACGCTGCCGTCGGCGGGATTTGGCATGACGGCGTAGAAGCTCGCCGCCAACCGTTGGTCGCTGCCCGGTTTGGCCGGTTGACCGGGTTCGGTCCAGGCATCCAGCTTGCCGTTGCCATTGGTATCGAGCACGAGCGGCGCCCAGCCTTGCGAAGCCGCTGCATCACCCGTCGAAATGAATTTCTTCGTGTCGAGCCAGCCCGCCACCTCTCGTCCGCCGCTGGTCCACAGGGTATCGCTCGCATCTTCGGCGAATTGCAGATGATGCGTACCGAAGCAGGTATCGACGAAAACATACTTGCCGCTTTTCGGCTCGTACATCGCGAGTTGGCGGTCGGATGCGTTGAGTGGAAACGTCATCGCCGAGGGATGCGTGGAGCCTTGCTTGCAAAACGCGGGGTTCGCCGCCGCGCGAATCCGCGCGGTGTACCAAACGCGGCCGCTTTGATCCAGCATCGGATTATGCGCAACCGCCCGGCTGTCCCAGATTCGCTCATCGCCCCAGTAGGGCGAGGGCTTAATCACCGGATCGTCGTGGGTCGTCGGTGTATCGGCGTCGCGCACGCGGGCCTTGAACGTGGTGGCGATATTGTGCTGCGGATCGAGTATCGGGAAGTTGTCTGTGCTCAGCTCCGGGGCACCGTATAGCAACCCATTGGCATTGACGCTCGGATTGCGCCGGTCGGTTCCCGACAGATCGTGCAAGTACGCCTTGCCGTCCGACCAGTCGCGCACCGTGGCGACGATGTTGCGCTCAATGCCGCTCGGACGCTGCGGCTGCGCTGACGGTATTTCGCCGGCGGCGATACGGTCGGTCCAGTCCGCCAAATAGTGAATTGGAATCCCTGCAAGCGTCCCTTGCACGATGTTGATCATCTGGCCGCCGGCTTGACCGGACTGCAGGCGCAGCAGCCACGCTTCCTCCGATGTCTTGAACGGCCCCAGCGACTTCGGTATCGTGCGCGTCGCCAAATTTCCCAGTTGATGGCAACCGACGCAGCCCATGTTCTTCATCCACATCAGATAGCCATTGCGTCCGCCCGCAAGCGCCGCCACCTGCGGCTCCTCGGGAATTTTCATCATCGCGTACCAAAAAGCAGCCGGATAGGTTTTGGCGGCCGTGGCCGCATCCGGCGCAGCGAGCACAGTGAGGTTCAAAAGGTCGCCGGGAGTTGCGTCAGTTTTCGGCGAGTCCGCCAGTCCATAGCCGCGGACCCAGACGCGGTACTTCGCCTTGGGAAGATCCGGAATGAGATAGCGGCCCGCCTCGTCGGTGACGACGATCTTGGCGAAGCGGGTTTGAAAATCCTGCGTCTCGGCAATGACCCACACGCCGGCTTCCGCTCCGTGCGCGCTCTTGACGGCGCCGCGGATTTCGTCGGCCGCCGCGCCCGCATCGCCGAACGCGGCACCCTGCCCCGTCAGGCAACCCGCGAGCGCAACCAGCGACGCTATGATGCAATTCAGCTGCAGTGATTTCATGGATCCTCCGATCCTCTATTTTGCCTTGAGACGCACCACGGGAAAGTACAGCCCCACCGCCCGTCGCCGCCACCAGAGACCCTGGGATCTTTCCTCGCCCCCGGCAAAGGTGTAGTCGTAGAACTGTGCGCGAATATATTGCGGCGGCTGGTCAGCGAAGGGATTCTTTTCCAGCAATGCCGTCACGGCGGGCTCGTTTTCGAGCAGCCGTTCGAGAAAACGCGGAAACCACCTTACATTCCGCGGGTCATCGAGCGCGGCGAACCACATCTGCCAGTCCAGCCGCGGCTGGTGTGGGATGTTCCAAAGCGGGCGTCGCGCCACATCCCCCGGCTTGTAGCGAAATTCGTACTCACGCCATTCGACGCCGTCTGGCGAGCCCTCGATGACGATTTCCTCGCGCTGTGTCGTCATGACGGCGAATAGACCGTAACCACTCACCAGGCGCAGCGGCTCGATCAGTTGATCCATTTCGCGCATCACCGCCGGGGGGCTGCCGCCGAAACGCATGACCATCTGCACCAGGCTTGTGAACACCAGCAGCAGGCCCAATGCGCCGACGAGTCGCGACACAGTTTTTGTCGCCTGCCGTTGCGTACGTGCCGTCAGAACCTTGGTGAGATGTCGCGGCAGAATCTTCTGCAGGGCCGCATCATCAAACAGCAGCAAGCACAGCAACATGGTCTGAAGATTGAACCAGTTGTAATTGCCGGTGATCAGAATGCAGCTTTGCAGCAGCAAGATGCCGAACGCAGCCAAGAACCGCAGGCGCCGCGGGAAGAAAATCAGAAATGGCAGCGCCAGCTCGACGATGAACAAGCCGCCGTTGGCGAATTTCAGCAAGGATGGCGCAAAATGCGCGGCGTACCAGGCCAGCGGCGTGGGCAGGGGCTGCGTGAAAAAGTGAAATTGCAGCGCCGACAGGTGCCACCAGTTCGGATCGGCGCTCAAGAGCTTGACCACACCCGACATGAACATGAAGCGAAACAGCAACCAGCGCAGCAGCCAGATGCCCGGCGCGCGGGCGAAACTCATCAGCAGGGCAAGAAATCCGGTCTCGAGCAGAAAGGTGTCCCATTGGAAGGACATGAATGTCTGTCCGCCATACAGCAGCGAGAGATACAGCGCATAGAGTAAAAACAGGCTTATGCGCGGCAGCACATTGAAGATCAGCAGCAGCGAGAAACCCGCGCCGGCCCAGCACACCGCCTGAATCGCAAAATCGCCGTCGCTGATCCAGAACAGCATGGGCATCACAAAGAATCGCTCCGCGCCTGCCCGGCCGCCGATGGCCTGGACCAATTCTGCGAGTGGCAGGATGCCATGGCTGCCGATCAACCCCAGGGCCTGCACGCCAAAGGACGCGAAGGCTGCCAGATAGATCAGCCCGAACAGGCGCAGAAACAGGAACGAGACGAGATCGTAGCGCGGCGGTCCGTAGTCCCTGCCCCACAGAAACAGGCTGATGCGATAGAAGACTGTACGGTGCGAGGCGATGAAGGCATAGATCAGTTCCGAGATTGCCGCGAAACCGGGAAGCTTTCTATAAAGGCCAAGCCAGAATCCCTTGCCGCGCGCGTGGCTCAAGGTCAGGAAGCTTGCTTCCGCCGCACTCGCGCGGCGACCCTGAGGCGGAATGTATTGCACGGCACGCTGAAAGTCCGCCGGCGGAATCTCAGGATGGTGCGCGGCCACGTCCTGATAGGGCCGGTAATGGACCGCATCGGCCGTGAGCTTCTGCCAATAACGTACCCAGAAGACGCAAAACGCGCAATCAGCGTCGTACACCAGCAAGGGCCGCGCATCATCGGGCACATCGCCAGGTCGGGTGGACACTTAGAAATTCAAGAGATCGGGCGTGCGGCTTTTAAACGGCGCCACGTGCATTTCGGCGCGCAGATCCGTGATCGACCGGCCGAGTAATTTATGCCACTCGACCGACATCAGCGGCGGCGCGCGGCGGCCATGCCGCCAGCCCTCTGAAATGAGCGCGATGAATTGATCGATGTCGACCAGAGGACGCAGGCACATCATGGCGGTGGTGGCGGCGAGAAAGCGCGTTGAATAGTTCTGTCCGAATTGCGCCAGTTGAAATCCAGAGATCGCGACCTCGCCCTGGGCCGTAAAACCGAAGCCCGCAAACAAATGCCACACATCGTGCAGCTGCAGGATGCGGCGGTTGGTTCGATTCTGTGCGGCGAAAACAGCAGGCAGCATGACATCGTCCGGATTGATCACTTCCAGGTCATAGCCCTTGGTGGTCAGCATATCGAGCAGATTGGTGCCGAGACTGTCCTTCGGCCAGTTGCGCAAGTCGTTGGTGGTCATACGCACTTCCGGCTGTCCGAGAAGCTTACGGACATCCTCGTGTAGATAGTGGGCGCGTTCGCAACGCATCAACAATTCTGCGTCGTAGTGCCTGCCGATGGCCACGACGCGGCCGGTGAAATCGAGCGCCTGATCCTTGGGCGCATCAACTTGAGGCGCGGCGGGTTCTGCATCGACCACATCCCAAAAGGCATCCCAGACGGCCCGCGGCGGCGTCCATTCGCTCGAGGGTGGGGTTGCTTCCTTGAGCCAGGGCAAGCGGCGCAGCGATGCAACGCGAGCAGCTGTATCGTTCATATCGAGCCATGCGTCGGCGATGGCATCGAAAATGGCGATCTGGCGTTCCGGCTCAACGAACGCGGCATGCGTCATCAACATGGCCGCGGCACGCGGCGGCGAATCGAGCGGCGGCACGCCTGTACACGACCCCAGCTCGAAATCCTCACGAAACTTCGATGTTGCGAGCGCCATGGTGATCCCCCAAGGAAGCAGCCGAGCGGCTCTGTATACTAAGCCACCCAGAATTATAAGTCGTTGGCCATCGTTTGGGGGGTGAGTTGCCAATTAGCTCAATCGGCCTTCGCACCAAACTGGTGTATGGATTCGGCACCGTTGCCTACGGCATCAAAGACAACGGCTTCAACTTCCTGCTGCTGATTTTCTACAATCAGCTCCTCGGGCTCCCGGCGCAGCTGGTCGGTTTGGCCATCATGATTGCGCTCGTCATCGACGGATTCATCGACCCTTTGATCGGGCATGTGTCGGATCGCCTTCATTCACGTTTGGGCCGGCGCCATCCCTTCATGTACGCGTCGGCGCTGCCGTGCGCCGTTTTTTACTATTTGCTGTGGAATCCTCCGGCCGGCCTCGGACACGGGTCGCTCTTCTGGTACCTGTTGATCATGGCAATCATCGTGCGCATGCTGATTGCGCTTTACGAGGTTCCCAGTGCCGCGCTGCTTGCGGAGTTGACAGAAGACTACGATCAGCGCACCTCATTGGTGGCCTATCGATTCTTTTTCGGCTATGCCGGTGCCGTGCTCATGGGCGTCGTTGCGCTGTCGGTGTACTTGCGCCCGACGGCGCAACAAGCAGTCGGATTGTTGAACCGTGCGGGTTACCACGGCTATTCCATTGCCGCGGCCATCCTCATGTTCGCCTCGATTTTGATCTCAACCGCCGGCACGCATCACTACATCCCGTACCTGCGTTCACCGCCGCCGAAGCGCGCCTTCAATCTGTCGCGAGAGGCGCGCGAGATTCGCGCTGCGCTCGCCAACCGCCCATTTCTGGCCATGATCGCCTGCGGGTTCTTTTCGGCCATGGCCTTCGGATTGGTGGCCACGCTCAGCGTGTACTTCTATACGTATTTCTGGGAATTGTCGGCGGACCAGATCTCCTTGCTGCTGCTGTCGGCCTTGATCTCCGCCGGTGCAGCCCTGGGCGTGGCTCCCCTGATCACCAAGCGGCTGGATAAAAAGCTCGGCGCCATCTGGGTTTCCCTCATTACGGTGGTGCTCGCGCCAACTCCAATCATCCTGCGCCTTTGCGGTTGGTTCGTCGGCAATTCATCGCCCGCGTTGATGCCCATACTGCTGCTATTCACCCTGGTGCTCGGCACCATGGCGGTGACCTCCGGCGCCCTGGTGACCTCCATGCTGGCCGACACGGTGGAAGAGAACGAGATTCGTACGCATCAGAGAACCGAGGGTCTGTACTTCGCGGCTGCGTTCTTTGTGCAAAAGTGTGTGTCGGGCCTCGGGATATTTGCCGGCGGGTTGATCCTGGCGTGGGTCAAATTTCCCGAAGCGGCGCGGCCGGGGCGGGTGCCGCCGGAGGTTCTGCGGCATCTTGCGCTGACTTATGTGCCGGTGATAGTGGTGCTGCTCGCGATATCGATCTTCTGCATTACGTTCTATCGCATCGGGCGCGCCGGGCACAATGCCAATCTTCAGCTGTTGCATGCCGAACAGCGGCTCAATGCGCAACGCGTCGAATGATGCGCAAGTCGCTCAGTGCTTGCCGGGATGGTAGTCGGCCTCGACATTGCCGGCGAGCTGGCTTTGGGTGAACAGCACCGGTTTGGTCTTCATGGCGACGAACAGCGGCGTCTGGTCGGCGTAGTGGGGAGAATGCGAATCTAAGGTGGCCGAACCGAACTGGTTGATGCTGTCCGAGGATAGGACTCCCGTCTTGTCCCAGGTGACGAACATGATGAAGGTGTCGCCCGCCGTGGCGGTCAGGGTACCGTCCTGCTGCGCAACGCCGTAAACGGCGCGATAAATGTCCGGGCCGCCGTCGATGGCTAAATCAAGCGTGCCCCGGCGGATGCGATTTACCTGGCCCCACTCCGGATCGATGCGGCCGAAGTGGGTCTTCAGAGTAGTGATGGCGTGGCGCAGGGCCTGGATGGGCGGCACGTCGGGATGGCTGTCCGAATGCGCGGCTTCCGCGCGCATCAGCACCGCCAGCGCCGCCGCCCGGCTGCCGATATTGGTGCGCCTGTCCCAGCCCTTGAGCAGCGCCTGCGCCGCACTCAAGTCACCGTCGGACTCAGGATCGACCTTGATCACCTCGGCGATTTCCCGCGCCAAGTCGGAGCGATCGCTGTAGGCGACATCAAATTTGTAGTTGCGGAACGCCTCCGCAGTGACGGCCGCATCGGCGCCGAAGGTCTCCCGCGCGCGATAGGCTCGGTTGGTCATGTCGGTCTGGATGCCCATGGCGGGGCTGAAGTCGGCCGGCTTGAGCGCGTCTTCCGCTCCCGTGGCCTCAAACGGCGTGTTGTTGGAGTTGAACACATAGCCAGACTTGGGATTCCAGATCTGCGGCACGCGATCGAAAGCTAGATAGCCGTGCCAGATCAGGTCGGACCGATCGCCGGGCTGGACCTGCGTCCAGTCCCGCCCCTCAGCGCGGACCGGGAACTGGCCGTTATAGACGTAGCCGATGTTCCCCTTCTCGTCGGCGTAGATATAGTTGATGCTGGGCAGCGCTTGCAGGCGCATGGCGGCCAACCATTCGTCGCGGTTGGCCGCCTTGTTGAGGCGATAGTACTGTAGCGACTGGCGTGCCTCGCCCATGCCGGCGTAACGCACGGCGAACACCCCGTGATCGGTCTTGAGCACAGGACCCTGGACCGACCACAACAGCGAGCGATGCACCGTCCAGATCAGTGGCCCGAAGATCTTCACGCGAATGGCTGCATCGCCTTTCTCGAAGCTCTTCCACTCGCCGTCTAGCCGGTACTGGTCAGGATTGCTGGGGTTTACGTCCAGCCGATAGACGGTTGAGACATTGGGGGCGTTGACGGTGTTGGCCCAGCCCAAGTGGGCGTTGTGACCGTGCAGCATGAAGGGCGAGCCGGGGAAGAAGCCGCCGGCCACGTGCCAGCCCTCGCCGGAATCGAGCACCGCCTCGTACCACGCCACCGGCCCCGTGTAGGGCTGGTGCGAATTGACCAGTAGCCGGGTGGCGCCGTCCGCCGACTTCGAGGCCGCCACGGCGATGCCGTTGGAGCCGATCGGCAGAGATTCGGTCATGGTCATGGCGACCTGACCGGCCTTCGGCGCGGGCGCCATGATCTTCCCGATCACGTGATCGAGGCCATAGAAAAATGGCGAGCGGAACACGAACCCGGCGGCCACGTCCTGGCCGGTCACGGGCAACAGGCCCGGCTCGACGTTCTTCGGGTGCAGGGCGGCGTAATAGTTGACCCCATCGGCATAGGCCGTAAGTACCGCGCGAGCATCGGCCGGCAGAACGGTGTCGTATTGAGACGCCACGGTCTCGCGCACTTTCAGCAGCCGCACCAAGTAGTCCGTCACCGCCGCCTTGGCGCCCGCGACACTTGCCAGCTGGCCGCGCGCTATCAGCGCCCCGCTTTGAATCGTGGCGAAGTCGTCCTCGGAATGCGCGAAGCCCAACCCGAAGGCCACGTCCGGATCGGTGGGGCCGCTGATGTGCGGCACGCCATAATGGTCGCGCTGGATGCGGGTGTGATAGCGCGCCGCCTGAGCGATCAGCGTCGCACTGTCCGGCGCCGGCGGCTGGCTCCACCGATCCTGAATGATCACTGCCGTCAGACCGACAAGCACCAGAGCCGCCAGCGCAGCCGCGCCGATCTTCAGATACCGCATGAGGCGTTTCTCCCGATGTTATTGGCGCGGCCTCTCGGCTGACCTATCTAGCAATATACGATGGTCAGCGGTGGTCATGGGGATCATACGGGCACACACGCCAATACGCTCGGACGTCGTCGCCGAAAGAGGTAGGCTGTTAGAGTATGGCGGACGCCCCTTCGAATGAGAACTACACGAGCAACCGTGAAACGAAGGGCTTCATCGTCGAACTGCTGAATGTCCTTACTTCGCAGTTTGTTGAGCCACTACCTTTTTTGGCGTCTCCTGTTGACCCGTCAGAGCAGCCGCGACTCCGTCTGCGAAGGTCCGCTCAATGTCTTCCATCGAGGTTGCTGCCCCGTAAATGCCACCCCAAGCGAATGTTTTTGCGACCACAAAGTCCGCAATCTTTTGATCATTCTCCTTGGCGTAGACTCTTACAGTTGCATCGATGTGAATCTGGCCCAAGCCCGCCAACATTGCTCTCGCAAATGCGTTGCCTCGCTGGTACCGAGTAAGCGTCACTTTTACAACGCACTCTTTCGGGTCATTATTAGCGACGACCTGAAGTCGTCGTTGTTCAAGTCTTGACGCGATCACCTGAGAGATTCGTTGTTTGTCGAGTTCCAAGACTTCGACCCCGGCCGCTGCATCCACCTGGACTTCCGGGTGATCATCGGCATCGATTTTGTAATGGGATGCGAGATCTTGACTGAACTCCGCCTTCGGCGCGGTGGAAGCGCAAGCGGAAACTAGTAAAACGACCGCTATGGATCCAGCCCTATATATACGTCTCATGCGCATTTTTTTTCCTTCCCTGGTCAGGTGAATTAAGTAGACATCGACTGCCTATAGCACGTCAAGTTTAATTTGACACGAGTTGCGAAGGATTGCAGTTGTGCTGCAGGTATTCGAAACAATGATGGGACCTAGCGTGCTCTGGCTGGCCTCAACGTGTCGTGTGTTCAGTAGTTCTCGAAGAATGATGCCGCGGCCACGAGACAGAACGGCGGCAAGAGGTCGGCGTGATAGACCTGCAGAACGGCGGCGGCGCCACCGTCAGTGGCCCCGCCGGCAACTGCGGCGGTGGCGACTGCCGACTTGGCCGCGGCAAACGCGTTCTTTACGTTCGCATATGCATCGCCACTGGACACGGGCGAATCGACATCCAGAACCGTCACAGGGCTGCCCGGCGGATTCATTGTCCACAGTTCCTGCATCAGACGCGTGTTGAGGTAGAACACCGACGGGTCCGCGTTGCCGGCGCAGAGCAGAATGGCCGCAGTAGGCGACCAGTTCCTGAGATCATTCGTCTTCAAGTCCTGGCGCAGCGTGTTTGCAGGACTTGCAGGCGCCACGCCTGTTGTCCTGTTCGGGAATCCGCCGTCGGGCGTGGCCTGGGCATCTCGCAGGTAGCTCAGACGATAAGCGTTGGTCACCAGATTACCCGTGCCGAATCCCGCCGCGAACACTCCGGCCAGCTGTACCGGCTCGGTCGCTGGGGTAATGGCAGCGAACTCGGGGGACGGCGGCGTGCTGCTGAACAAGGCGCTTTTGGGGAATCTTCCCTGCGCGATGAGGGTATTGACGTCGGTCGTGTTGGGGAGGAGGGAATCGATTCCGGATGCATACGCAGGTTCGAAGATTTCGGTCGGATTGGAATAAAGATTGCCGTACGCGTGTTGGAAGCTCGTTGCCACCATGATGAAGTCTTCAGTGGCACCGTCGTCTATCTGCCCCATGAAAAGTGCGTCCCCGAAGGCGGACAGAGCGTAGGGGCCCGACATCGGAGCAGAGGCCGTCACCGTGATGCCGGCTGCTTGCAACGCGCGGTGAGTGGCCATGGCGACATAACCGCCTTGCGAGTAGCCGGTCACGAACAGTTTGTGATTGTCCGCAACGTTCAAGGCCGACAATGCGCTGTGGGCTGCAGTCAGCGCATCGATCATGTCGCCGGATTGTTGCTCCGCATTGAGATATGGATGGTAGCTCAGATTCGAAGTGTCATATCCGGCATAGTTCGGAGCGACCATGACATAACCACGAGCGGCACAGACCGCGGCGAGCGCCAGGCCTTCCCATTTCTGGTCTGACAGATCGGCAATGTTGAACGCCTTGCTCACCCGCTTGCCGTGCGCGTAGATCAAGATAGGGTGCGGCGCCTGACATATTGGGCCTGCGCCCGTGGGGATCATGAGCGCCGCGGAGGCCGTGGTGGCCTCACCCCGCGCCCCGACGGTTTGGTACTCCAGATAGTATGTATTGACGGAGCATGTCGGCGCGAGGCCGAACTGCAACACCACTTGGCCTGGCGTGCTGCCGCTCAGCGTGGCGAGCAGCTCAGAGGCTGAGAGCGAGCTCAGCATATTCGGCGGACTATTGATGAGCTGCCCGCGTCCGGAAGACGCCGGTGGTGGCGGTGACGGCGCATTTCCACCGCCTCCGCCGCCGCACGCGGCTGCCAGCAACGATACAGCGATTGTGAGCGGGAAGAGACGCTTTAATCGGGACATCAATGTCTCCTTTTCGAGGTTCGCCGAACCGGGCTCCCACGAAACTGCCGCCGAAATCCTTGTCTTCAATTTTACTCCGCCAGGCGGCGGAGTATCAGAATTCAATGTTATCGATTAGCCGCGTGTTTCCCAGCCGGGCGGCTCCCAAGATCACCAAACCATCCTGCTTCCCCGGAACGCGCAGATCCAGCCGGCGGCGGATGGCAACATAGTCTGGCTGCCATCCTTTTGCCCGCAGAGCATCCACCGCCGCGCGCTCAATATTTTCTCGATCCGCCTTCTGCGACTTTAAGTCGGCGACCGCAGCGCAAAGAGTACGGTACAGCTGCACCGCTTCCAGACGCTGATCATCGCCCAAGTAACCGTTCCGTGAGGATAGGGCAAGTCCATTCGGCTCGCGCACGGTCTCCGCGGCCACTATCTCTACCGGAAGCGAGAACTGCCGTGCCAGGTTCTTGACCACCAGAAGTTGTTGATAGTCTTTTTTGCCGAATACCGCGACTTTCGGTTGCACAACATTGAATAACTTCAGTACGACTGTTGCCACGCCCACGAAAAATCCCGGCCGGGAATGTCCCTCCAAAATGTCGGCCAACTCAGCCGGGGGATGCACTCTGCACTCTTGCGGCTCCGGATACATTTCCTCGTGAGTCGGCGCAAAGACTATGTCGCAGCCGACCTGAGTCAGCCGTTCGCAGTCGCGTTCGAAGGTCCGTGGGTACTTTGCAAAGTCCTCGTTCGGCGCGAATTGGAGTTGGTTGACGAATATGCTCGCAGCTACCAGGTTGCAGCGCTCACCGGCAATCTTCACGAGGGATAGATGCCCGTCATGCAGATTACCCATGGTAGGAACAAAGCCCACGTCGCGAGCATCCGCGAGGACGCTGCGCAGTTCGGCAATGGTCTGAACTACTTTCAATTCAGCTTACCGTCAAAAGCCATGCTGCGAATCGTCGGGAAACCCACCCGCTTTGACATCGGCGACGTACCGCTTGATCGCCGCCTCGATGCTGTCGGCGCCATCAAGGAAGTTTCGAACAAAGCGCGCCGGCTTGCCGTGCGTGAGACCCAGCATGTCATGGAGAACGAGTACCTGACCGCTGCATCCGGCACCTGCACCGATGCCGATCACGGGTATCGTCAGCGACTTGGTCAAGTCGCGCGCAAGCGCTGCGGGGACCATTTCCAGCACCAACATTGCGGCGCCGGCGGCGGTGAGTTCGCTCGCGTCCTTACTCAACTGCACCGCTGAAGTTTCATCTCGACCTTGTACTCGATAGCCACCGAGCGCATGCACGGATTGCGGTATGAATCCAAGGTGCGCGCAAACCGGTATCCCACGCTCGACGAGGAGTTTCACGATCGGCGCCGTCCACCCCCCGCCCTCGAGCTTGATCATATGCGCGCCCGCCTGCATCAGCAGGACCGCGTTGTGCACCGCCCGCTCATTGGAATCCTGATAACTACCAAAGGGCATATCAGCGATCAGCCAGGCCGTGCGATTGCCTCGGGCCACGCAAGCTGTGTGGTAAATCATTTCATCGATGGAGACCGGTAGCGTTGTGGGATGGCCTTGGAGCACCGTGCCAAGGGAGTCCCCCACCAACAAAACGTCGACGCCGGCGCCGTCGAGCACGCGCGCAAACATGGCGTCATAACAGGTCAACATCGCGATCTTTTCACTTGCAGAATGCATCTCGCGAATACGATGCAACGTCACATTTTTGCGGCCGCTCATGCCGCTATTGTAAGGCATTCATCCAATGTGGGTTGGGCTCACCTTCACCGCGCTTGCCGGGACTCGGGACGAACCAAACCAGCTTCTCTATGGTCTGATCTTACTATACCATACGGGGGTATCGTAGCAATTGCGAGAGTATATGGCTCACACCATCCGCGAGAAAGCCAAACTGTTGAGCCGTGTTCGCCGCATTCGCGGTCAAGTGGAGGCGTTGGAGCGCGCGCTCGAGGAGGAAAAGGGATGTGCCGAAGTGCTTAACCAAATCGCCGCGGCGCGAGGCGCGATGAATGGCCTGATGGTTGAAGTGCTGGCAGAGCACGTTGAATTGCACGTTGCCAACCCAGCCATTAGCAGCCGTGCCGAACGTGCCAAGGGAGCCGATGAACTGATTGAGGTCATCCGCTCCTATTTCAAGTAGCCAAGGATCCAACTCATGAGCCAGCAACACGATAACGTCCCCTCGCTTAACCTCGAAGAGCAAGCGCTGGACCGCATAGTCGCGCCCGCGGCGCACAGTCTTTCAAGCGCCAGTGACCGGCACGATGAGCATGCCGGCGATGATCATGAACACGAAGATCACGAACATGGCTTCGAATGGGCGGAGATGGTTCGCATCGTTCTCGTGGGTTTGGCTGCCGCAGCGGTCTGGTTCCGCCTGTGGGAGCCTATATCGGCGTTTAGCGTGCTGGGTGTCGCCGGTCTACTCATCGGCGGCTGGCCAATCTATAAGGAAGCCCTGGAGAATCTGATCGCGAAACGGATGACGATGGAGCTCTCGATGTCGATAGCCATCGTCGCCGCAGCTGCCATCTCGGAATTCTTCACCGCATTGGTGATCACCCTCTTCGTACTGGTGGCCGAGGTGCTGGAAGGCCTGACGGTATCGGGGGGTCGACACGCGATCCGTGATCTCTTGGACTTCTTGCCGCGCGCGGTTTCCGTCCGCCGGGCCGGTGGCATAGCGGAGATCGACGCGGGCGCGCTTGCCGTCGGCGATGCGGTCCTGGTTAACCCCGGCGGCCGCATTCCCGTGGATGGAACCGTGATTGCCGGTCATTCGTTCGTTGATCAAGCTCGCATCACCGGCGAGTCGATGCCGCTGGAGAAGACTGTCGGCGCCGCCGTCTTTGCGGGCTCCATCAACCAATCGGGTGCACTGGAAATCCGCGCCGAACGCATCGGACGTGACACGAGCTACGGCAAGATCATCGAGGCGGTCGAGCAGGCCGAGCGTTCACGCGCCCCGGTGCAGCGCCTGGCCGATCGGTTGGCGGGATATTTGGTCTATTTTGCGCTGGGCGCGGCGGTGTTGACCTACCTGGTGACCCGCGATAGTCGATCAACGATTTCAGTCATCATCGTCGCCGGCGCATGTGGAATTGCGGCGGGCACACCGTTGGCAATTCTGGGCGGCATCGGCCGCGCGGCCCGTGCCGGCGCCATCATCAAGGGCGGCCTGTTCCTCGAACAGCTGGGCAAAGTGGACACCGTGGTTCTGGACAAGACAGGAACGCTGACGTACGGGCAGCCGGAATTGCGCGCGCTCGTTCCTGTCGCCGGAGTGGAGAGCGCGGCGCTGCTCGACGCGGCTGCCGCTGCCGAACTGCGCTCGGAACATCCGTTGGGCAAGACGATCGTTGCTTATGCGCAGGCGCAGGGACGATCTCCGATTGAACCAACCCGGTTTGGTTACACGCCGGGGCGCGGCATCGATGCGAGGGTGGACGGTAGACTCGTACTGGTCGGCAATCTGGCGCTCATGCGCGATCACGGTCTATCAGTCCCTGCCGATCTGCTCGCCGGTCATCCCGGGGCGTCGGAAGTCTACGTTGCGCGCGCCGGTGCGTTGCTCGGCGCAATCGTCATCGCCGACAGTGTGCGACCGGAAGCCCGTCAAGCCATAGCCACGATTCACGGCATGGGGATCAAGACCGTGCTTCTGACGGGCGATGCGCAAGCGGTGGCGGCTGTGGTGGCCAGAGAGCTGGGGATTGCCGAGATCGCGGCCGATCTACTCCCGGAAGACAAACGCGAGCGCGTCAAGAGCCTGGTCGCCGAGGGACGCACCGTCGCGATGGTCGGCGATGGCGTTAACGACGCACCAGCGCTCGTCGAAGCGCAGGTGGGCGTTGCCATGGGCTCGGGCACCGACGTGGCACGCGAGAGTGCGGATGTCGTATTGCTTGGGAATGATCTTGTGAGGTTTGCCGAAACGCTATCAATCGCCCGACGCACGCGCCGGATCATTTGGGCAAACTTCGCCGGTACACTGGGCGTAGATGCTCTGGGCATCGGGTTGGCCGCATTCGGGCTACTCAATCCCCTGCTCGCTGCATTTATTCACGTCGCGTCGGAGTTGATATTCATTCTCAATTCAGCACGACTACTTCCCGCTCGAGCGCGTGGCACGGAAAGCACGAAGCAAGTCTTATCATCGGCCGAGACCGCTGCAACCGTCCCGTGAGCGCGAAAGTGCGCATGTTACTCGGCTCGCTTCAGGCTTCACCGTGCAGGCATGTGGGTTCAGCCTGCCCGGCGTCTCACAAGCTTCGAATCCAACTCTTGAGGCGCTTGGTCTCCGTCGCCACCAGACGGGGGTCATGAAAGGAATGGGCCAGGACCGAAACGCCTTGCATAGCGGAAAGCAGGTGCACGGCAAGGCCGTTGGAGTCCTTCCCCTTCCCGAGTGTCCGAAACTGGCTCTCGATCCAGGCCAGGTGTTGAGCGAAGATCTCGGTCGCTCTGGTGGCGAACGAGCTGCCCGACTTGTGGAGCTCGGAGCAAAACGTCCCGATCGCGCAGCCGTGCTCCGCCAAGAAATCCTTGTTCTCGAGGACGCCTTGGACGCAGGCGCAAAGCCGATCCTTGGGCGATCCAGCTTCGTCCCATCGCTGCCGCTGCGCGGCCAGCTGCGCTAGCCTCTGTTCAACGATCGCCTCGCCAATCTCGTCCTTGGTCTTGAAGTAATAATAGACGTTGCCCAGAGGAACCTCGGCCTCGCGCGCGATGTCGGCAAGCGACGTGGCGCCGAACCCGTTCTGATACGCCAAGTCCACGGCCGCACTAACCAGCCGCGATCGCTTGTCGATATGTGTCCTAGCCATGTTTGCGCATAAGTCAGTTAACAAACTGAGCATGGCGGGGATGCGCAAACCTGTCAAGCCTCCGAGACACGACCCGCCGGATGCGCCCGATCAAAAAAGACGCCTGACTTCCGAGGGCTTCGAATAACCGCTGGGTCAGCTCAATCAACTTTGTAAACGTGGCCGGTTTGCGCCCCTAAGATGGCGCGTTTGTAGGCTTGTCCAACTTTCCATCCTTCGACCGGAATTGTGCCGGGAAAGAACGGACCAAATTGAGCTTCGGATTCCTTTAGAATCGTTGGACTCACCACATTGATACGCAATCCCTTGGGGAGTTCAATTGCGGCAGCCCGAACGAAACCTTCCAATGCCCCCGAGATGGTTGAAGCCGCGACGCCGGCGAAGATCGGATCGTCGTTGAGAACCCCCGAAATCAAAGTGAAGCATCCCTTTTCTTTGATGAACGGAATCGCCTCCTGAACCAGATTGATCTGACCCATGAGCTTGCTTCCCAACGAAAACTGCCACTTTTCAGAGCTGAATTCCGAAAGCGGAGCAAACACGACTTCGCCCGCTGCAATGGCCAAGGCATCAAACGCGCCGATGGCTTGATAAAGCTTCCTGACACTTTCGCGGCTCTCGATCTCAACTTGGAAATCGCCTGATTTGCGTCCGACCTTGACTATCTCATGGCCGCCACCCGCCAATGCCTTTTGAACCAGTTCGCCTATCGTTCCGTTTGCGCCAATCACAATGACTTTCATAAACACTCCGTGTGCCCGCTTAGGGCTTGTTGTGTCAGCCGATTTCCGCATCACTCCGAGGGCATGTCACGAATTAATTCTGCGTTCTGAGCATACGATCGACGGATCGGCTCATTTTTTTCAAAATAAATCCAGGTGCCAGGCGACTCATCATTTTGAGCTGATTCGCCTGACCGGGACGAATTTCAAATCGATCGGTTTGCATTCCTTTGACGGCGACTTTAACCATGTCTTCCACCTTCATGATAGAAGCGCTTTTCATGTCTTCAGAATTGAAATTACTCAAGAGTTCGGTTTGTGTTGCCGGCGGTGCTAGATCAAACACCTTCACTTTGGTACTTTGCAGTTGCACACGAAGAGACTCGGTGAACGAATGCAGACCCGCCTTGGCGGCGCAATAGACCGGTGAAATTGGCAATGGAACAAATGCCAATCCCGATGAAACGTTCATGATTGCCGCCACGGATTTTGTTTTCAGATGTGGCAAGAACTGTTTCACCATGCGAATCGGCCCGCTCAAATTGATTTCAATCTCTCGAGTAATGTCATCGAGACTTCCAGCTTTGTCGTGAACATTGATCGCACGCATGATGCCGGCGTTGTTGATCAAAATGTTCAGCTCAGGAAATTGTTTGGTGACCTTTTCGTAAAGCGTGGCGATCGCTAGCGGATCGGAAACGTCGCTTCGAAATGTGTGAACCTTTGGAAAGGCCGCCTTGGCGCGGTCCATCTTGGCTTGATCGCGGCCCGTGATCAGAATCGTGTTACCAAGTGCCGTAAGTTGTTTGGTTAGTTCGTAACCGATGCCGCCGGCACCGCCGGTGATCAAAATCGTATTGCTCGTGAGTTTCATAATTAAAAACCCCAAAATTATGTGACCGCCTGCAAGGCGGCCGGGAAGTTCTCGACGGGCGTCCGCGATCCGGTATCTAAGTCAGACAACTAACTCAGAGTGACGGAAATGAGCGGACCTGTCAAGCATGCAGCGCATTGACCGACGCGTTCGGCCACATTCACCTACCAGCTGGTAGCAGTGTGGGTGCGTCATGGCGAGGGACCTGGGTAGTCTGCAAATCCTGGCTCCTCGATTGCTGCTGCGGCCGACGCAAATGGCGGACTTCGAGGGCTGGGCCGGTTTCATGGTCGATCCCGAAGCAACCCGGTTTTTGGGCGGAGTTCAACCGCGAGCACTCGCGTGGCGCGGATTTATGACCATGGCCGGGCGCCTGCGGTCTTGATAATCGAGTCCCTAAACAGGATCCCGCTGTCTTTGGCTTCCGATTCAGCGAAGGCATGATTTGACATGAGCGGCAGCGTGCCGCATGCGCCAAGCCCTACCGTCGGCCTCGAACTATGCGACGCAGATGTTGGGCACCGCGACCTTCTGGAACAGGTGTGGAGAAGCGACGACCGAGGAGGGATAAGTCGGCAATTTGGCTCTGAACTCCGGATGCCCGAATGCAGCCCGGTAGTGAGCGGT
>Ga0210406_10000352_pt1 | contig 64756 bp, 53 predicted proteins | sample IncBWC30MmetaG_FD_155454 | JGI IMG/M metagenome (GOLD analysis project Ga0210406, IMG submission 155454) | Forest soil microbial communities from Barre Woods Harvard Forest LTER site, Petersham, Massachusetts, United States - Inc-BW-C-30-M | ecosystem: Environmental > Terrestrial > Soil >...
TGGGCGGAGCGATCACGGTGATTCCGCCGAACATCTGGCAAGACAACCTTCTTACAGGGTCAACGCCTTACGTTGTTTATCCACGTGTCAACGCGGCGCAAAACGGGGAGATTTCGTACGGGTTCCAAATCACACCGAACGAATTGCCGCAGGTTTATAACACCGCTGGCGTGAACGTGTTGGCCAGCGGCGATCCGAAAAAAGTGCCGGCGAACACGGTGATGGACGTAAATCGATACCAGCAAGATTTGGCAGCGCTGGCGCCGAGTCATCAGCTCTCGCTGCTGAGTCTGTCCGGGATCGACCGGCGCTTCGGCAATGGCTACCTGCAAACTTGGACGCTGGGGTTGGAACGGGCTTTCGGTGGCCTCACGGCTGATGTCGCGTATGTGGGAACATCGGCGTTTCGACTTCCCAGAATGTCATATCCGAACGCGTATCCCGGAGCGGACTCGGAATTTGCTCGGTTTACAAACTTTGACAACAGCGGAGCGGTCACGGGAGGTTTCGGATTCGAATCCGTGATGACGGCAACGTCGCACTCATCGTACAACGCGCTCCAGACTTCATTGTCGGGTAATGTTGGACACGGCGGTCCGTCATTGCAAGCAGGTTACACTTGGGGAAAGTCACTGGATGACGTCAGCGGCATCCTAGGAGGAACAGGATCCACCGGCGCCGTGACGCTGTTCAGCCCGCAACACCCTTTCAATACACAAGCCGAGAGGGGGCCGTCGAGCTTTGACGTGACCCACGCCTTCACGTTGAGCGCGGCCCAGGATTTGCATTTTGAGCGTTTGGGACTTCAGTCGGATCGAACCCAATTGTTGACGAAGGGCTGGGAGTTTCTGAGCATCTCAACGATTACGAGCGGTTCGCCGTTTACGGTGTACTCGGGAATCCAGCAGACGGGGGCGGGGACAATTGGTGCGGACCGACCGGACCGGATCGGAATACCGGACCTCTCGAGCGTTGGCAGCTCAACCCGATCGCGCGACGATTATTTTGGGCGGGGCGCAAACAACACAAGTTTCTTTTCCATTCCCATCGGTATCCAGGGCGGGACCGGACCAAACTCCGGGCGCTTTGGAACGCTCGGCCGTAATACATTTCGCGGCCCGGCATATTATGATTTCGATTTTGCGCTCATTAAGACGACTCCGATTGGCCACCGGGAAAATGGCTTGGAGCGAGCGGACCTGCAATTCCGCGGGGAGTTCTTTAATCTGTTTAATATCGTCAACATGGGGCTACCTGCCAATATCATCGAGGGTACAGGATTTGGCATGATCAGCAAGACGGCGGGAACTTCGCGGCAAGTTCAGTTTTCGCTAAAGCTCATCTACTGAGGCGCGTCGAGCAGTGACTCAGGCTTGCGGGACGACATTTTACTCGAAAGTGACGCCTCGCCGCTAGCAGCTAAGCCGGATAGATCGTGAGAAACGGGCTAAGCAAAAATCATTCTGGGACAGAAGTCGGCTTGTTCGCTGGCGAGAAACCGACTTGAACGAAGCCGCTCACCCTCCTCGAAGCCCTTCTGGATAACTTCTTGCCGACGCAGAAAAACAGAATGCAGTGACGCTGAATGATTTCGTCCCTGTAACGCAGATCTTTGAACTTTCGGCTTCCCTAATTCGTTGGACGTTGCAGGAGCGCGCACTTGCGTCGATATTCCCTGGGAGCTACGCCCATCTCTCGCCTAAATACGCGACTGAAAGAACTCTCCGATCCGTACCCAATGGCTGACGCCACCTCTGAGAAGGACATATTGTTCGAGCGAATCATCGCGCCTGCTTTGTACATCCGCCAGCGGGTAAGGTATTCGAGCGGCGTCCGCCCCAAAACGGTCTTAAATTTTAAGGCAAAGACAGACCTCGACATGCGTGCTTCACGGGCGAGTGATTCAACCGACCAGGCCCTGTCAAAACCCGCATGCATTGCCTGTATAGCTTTGCCGAGATGCTTGTCGGACATCGCCGCCAACCACCCTTTCGGCGGAGCCTCGGAGCTGCTTGCGTAAGCTCGAATGGCGTAGACAAATAGCGATTCATAAAGACAGCTGATCAAGCGCGAGGAAGCCATACCGGGCTGAGCCGTTTCCGCCGCCAGAAGGTTCAGCACGGATTGGAAGGCGTGGCTTCGATTTTGGTCGAGCCGCAGGTGCAGATGACGAGGCAGAATCGCAGAAATGAGCGGGGCCTCGAAGGCATTCATGCCAAACGACCCGTTCACCAAAGTTGTGGGTGCGCCGCCTCCTCCGTAATGAATCACACTGTCCACTTCCAATTTTCTTAATTCGCGGTAGTCGGCGACGCGGGAGCGCGGATGATCCAGCAACGTAAAAGGCTCATCGCTGAGAATGGAAATGAAAACGTCGCCGGCGGAGAGCGGAACAGCTTGCCGCTGCTTCTTGAATTTCAGAAGCGCCGATCCGCGAACCATTAACCCGAAGCGTATCCGCGGATCTCTATCCTCCGGGTAGTGAAAACCCCAGGGCGCGGTCGCCTCCAGACGCGTATAGATTGCGTCCTGAATTCCTAACGATCCAAAGACTTCAGACAGCGGGTCCATGTGGCGTTCAAATACTGGACGGTCGGTCATGTTTTTGAGACGGATGGCGCCCATAAGTCCCAAGTTTATCGCATCTATCCTTCGTGCGCCAAATTGCGGCTGAGCGAATACGCGTGAGCGTGCCTGCAGCCAAGGAGAACAACGCAGATGTCAACGAAGAACCGTGAAGTGTCCAGCATGAAACGTAGACTTGTATGGATCTTGCTCTTTCATTCAGTCTTCGGCCAAATGGCCATGCCAGTGTGGGCGCAAGAGACGGCGCTTGAAAAGGAAACCTTAGTTTTGGTGCGCGGTAATGATTTCCGCGCCGCGCTAGACAAAGGAGTGCGTCTCAAAGCCGTAGGGCAGCCCGTTACCGCCAAGTTGCTTGAGCCGGTCTACGCCGGAGAAGATCTCGCGCTTCCCGCAGGCTCAACGATCAAGGGACATGTTTCCTCAATCACCACGGCTCCGATGCGCAAACGTGCCGGAAGGCTCCTGGCTGGGGACTTTACCCCTCCTAAGTCGGCGCACGTGACGTTCGATCAATTGGTGCTTTCCGATGGAACGACGGTGCCAATTCACAGCGATTCTGCTGCCAGCCTTGGTCGTGTGGCGAATTCGCAATATCTTCCTAAGTCGCAGCGTCCTGGACTCCGCAAGAAACTCAAGACCGCTATGGCCCCGCTGGGAGGCCCGAATAAGCTGCAGCGATTGGGTGAAGCCGTTGTAACCAGCTTGCCCTATCACCCGGAATTCATCGATCAAGGAACCGTCTTTGACGCGGCCCTGCTCGAACCGGTCTCGATACTCGCGGCGGTTCAGCCTAATACGGTGACTCTGCAAGCGAGCGACTATCTTCACCTTCACCTCTTGACCCCAGTTAACTCAGCTTCGTCCAAGGCGGGCACGCAAATCGAGGCCGTGGTTTCGCAGCCGTACTTCCAGGCGGATCACCATCTGCTTTATCCCGCCGGGACCAGAATCACCGGAACGGTCCAAAAGGCTTCCTCCGCAGGATGGATGAAAAAAAACGGAAGCATTGTGTTTTCATTCCGCTCAGTCCAGATGCCGGACGGCACGACGAGTGATATCCATTCAACTGTTGGAGGCATTCAAGCCGAGCGTTCGGAAGGTTTGGACATCGGTAAGGAGGGCGAAATCAAAGCTACCACTTCGACGTTCGCCCGGCTTCTCGCTCCCGCTTCACTCATAGGCCCATCGAGGGGGGTCGCGGACATGACTACACAGAAGACAGCATGGTCTCGCTCCGGCGAAGGCCGGAAAGGCTTCGGCTTGCTTGGTGCCGGCGCTGCGCAGGCGTCCGCAAGCACGGCAATTGGGTTCGGATACTTTGGCGCCGCAAAGAAACTTTGCGATGCATTCATCACCAAAGGTTCAAACGTCGAATTGCCGGCAAATACTCCGATTGTCCTGCGACTGGGCTCCGATGCAACCTCGGTAGCACTCGCAACGCAATAGCCGCCCGGTGTGTTCTTGCTGCCTCGCGCTCGCTGGATCGAGTGTGCGATCCAACACCTGAGTCCAACTCCCAGCTTCCGGCGTCAAACTGGCTTTTCAAATCGGTTTCAGATATCACCACAAGGAGATGACTATGAATTCCAAGCAGGTGGTTCTCATCACCGGTTCCAGCACCGGCTTTGGCAGATTGTGCACCGATACCCCGGCTCGCAAAGGGCACACCGTTTTTGCGACGACGCGTGATCCCGAAGGACGCAATGCCAAGAATGCCTCCGACAGTCGTGCGCTTGCGGGAAAGAACTCCCAGCGACCGGATCATCCGTGCGTGGATTTGCAAGGAGCGCATTGACGTGTTCCGCTAGCGTGTTCAGATTCCCAAGCTTCGCAACACGAGACCTGCGAGTACGCCGCCAGCGAGCGGACCCACAATCGGAATCGGCGCGTAATGCCAATCGGAGCCGCCTTTTCCGGCGATAGGCAGGATCGCGTGCGTGAGTCGCGGGCCAAAATCGCGCGCCGGATTTATCGCATACCCTGTTGTGCCGCCCAGAGAAAGTCCAACTCCCCAGACCAGGCTCCCGACAAGATACGGCCCCAGGCCACTAGCCAATCCTCCGGCAGCCACTGCCTTGGAAAAGATTGCGCCAACCACAAACACCAATACAAACGTCGCGATAACCTCGCTCAAAAGATTGGGTATCGCGCTGCGAATCGCCGGTCCCGTGCAGAAACAACTTAGCTTGACGTCCTTCTCCGCCGTTTCCTTCCAGTGCGGCAAGTAATGCAGCCAGACAAGCATCGCTCCCGCCATCGCTCCCAGCACCTGAGCGACGAAGTACGGCAAAACTTTATGAAAAGTCCCGGCGCGCACGGCCATCCCAATCGTGACCGCGGGATTCAGATGCGCATCGCTGCTTCCGCAGGCGATCGCAACGAAAACTCCTGCCATCACGGCGAATGCCCAGCCTGCGGTAATTACCATCCACCCGCTGCCTTCGGCCTTCGATTTCTTCAGCAGCACGCCCGCCACGACGCCATCGCCAAGCAGGATCAGAATCATCGTTCCCAGAAATTCTCCCAGCCAGGCTGAGTTCATCCAGCTCTCCGTGTTTCAGTTTTCCGTCCAATCGAAAGATCGTGTCACGGCTTTTTTCCAGCCGCGACAAAGCCGATCGCAGTCGGCATGTGCCATTTCCGGTTTCCAAATGCGATCGGACTTCCACTTGCTGCGCAATTCTTCCACGCCGCTGTAAAAGCCAACCGCCAGTCCGGCCGCGTAAGCCGCGCCCAGCGCAGTGGTCTCCTGCACCACCGGCCGCACCACTTCACGATTCAAGATATCTGCCTGAAATTGCATCAATAACTCATTGCCGACCATTCCGCCATCCACACGCACGCTCTTCAATTGGATTCCCGCGTCTTTCTCCATGGCCTCAACCACATCGCGCGTCTGGTAAGCCGTAGCCTCGAGCACTGCCCTCGCCAGATGCCCCTTGTTCGCATAACGCGTCAAACCCGCAATCACGCCGCGCGCCGAATCTTTCCAGTACGGCGCATAGAGTCCGCTGAACGCCGGAACAAAATAGACATCGCCGTTGTCTTCGACGCTGCGCGCCAACGTCTCGACGTCGCTACTCCTTTCAATCATTCCCAGGTTGTCACGCAGCCATTGCACCAGCGCTCCGGTGATCGCGACACTTCCCTCCAGTGCATAGTGTGCAGGAGCCTCGCCAAATTGATAGGCAACCGTTGTCAGCAATCCATAAGTTGACGGCACCATGCGTTCGCCGGTGTTCATCAACAGAAAGCAGCCTGTTCCGTACGTATTTTTCACTTCACCCGGATGAAAACAAGCCTGCCCCACCAGCGCTGCCTGCTGGTCTCCAAGAATCCCGGAGATTCGCACGCCCCTCAGCGCGGGAATCGTCGCTTCGCCATACACTTCGCTGCTGGACTTCACGCGCGGTAGTAAATTTTCCGGAACTTCAAACGCTCTCAACAACGGCGCATCCCACTGCAGCGTTTTTAAATTCAAGAACTGCGTGCGGCTCGCGTTTGTGACGTCCGTAACGTGTACTCCGCCATTCGGGCCGCCCGTCAGTTGCCACACCAGGAACGAATCCACGGTTCCGAATAGAAGCTCACCAGCCTCAGCCCTGGCGCGCGCCCCTGAAATATTGTTCAGCAACCAACGCACTTTCAAGCTGCTGAAGTACGTGCTCAATGGAAGGCCTGTCGCTTCGCGAAAACGATTCTGTCCTCCATCCGAAGCCAATCGAGAGACCTCATCCGCCACGCGCGTGTCTTGCCAGACGATAGCGTTTGCAATCGCCTGGCCCGTCTTTTTCTCCCAAATCACGGCTGTTTCCCGCTGGTTGGTGATCCCCACTGCCGCCAGTTCACCGGCCGAAATGCCGGCGCTTCGCAAAGCTTCTGCTGCCACCTCGTTCGTATTCCTGATGATCTCTGCCGGATCATGTTCTACCCAACCGGGTCGTGGGTAAATCTGCTGATGCTCCTTCTGCGCGACGCTGACCATGCGGCCACCGGCATCGAACACGATGAACCGCGTGCTGGTTGTCCCTTGATCGATTGCTCCAACGTACCCTTTCATTTTTTAGCCTCGTTCAAACCGAGCTCATTCAGGAAGGTTTGAATTTTCGTCGAATATTCCGAGACTGCATCAGCCTTTTGTCTTGGTTCCCAATGTTTTTCCTGCGCCAGCAGTTCCGCCACGCGCGGCGCCACTTCCAGCGCCTCCGTCCAGCCGTGAAATTGCATACCCGTTCTGCGCGCCACAAGATCTTCGATCGTTTCCGCCATCTCGTAGCGGACGCAAAATATGATTTCCGCCTCGATTACGGACGATTCCGAAGCGACACGCTGTTTCCAGGATGGATTCTCGCCGAGCATTTCCAGGATCTGCAACGCTCGCGTGCCGAATTTTCCCGCCAGATGCTCGGCGACATCGGCGGGGAGAGAATACTCTTTCTCGATCTCTTTTGAAAAATCTTTGTCATAGCCGGCCGCGCCTGCCAGCGGATACTGCTTAGTCCTACTCGATGTCACTGGTCCGCCCATTTCGCGTTGCACCGCGTCTATCGTGTCCTCGGCCATTAAGCGGTGCGTCGTCCATTTTCCGCCCAGAATGCTGATCAATCCGCTCGAACTGTCGAGTTCCACCTCGTGATCGCGGATAAGTTTACTGGTCGCGGTTTGCCCTCGAGCCGCCGCCACCAGCGGCCGCAATCCGGCCATTCCACTCACGGCCTGTCCACGGCGCAACGGAGTCTCCAGGTACGGATTCAGCTGCCGGAGCAAGTATTCCGCTTCGTCTTTCGTAACCACCATCCTGGTCGCCGCCGTTACTTCGTCATCGGTGGTTCCGACCAGCAATCGTCCCTGCCACGGCACTGCGAAGATCACGCGGCCATCTTCTGTGTGCGGAACCAGCAGAGCGTCTGTTCCAGCAATGGTCTTGGCGGGGAAAAGCAGATGCACTCCTTTGCTTGGGCGCATTCTTGGGGCAAGCATGGGATTGGCCAGGGTACGAATCTTGTCCGCGCCGGTTCCGGTCGCATTGACGAACTTTTTCACTGAAACAGAAAATGGCTCTCCGGAAATTTCATCGCGCACCGCCGCTGACGAAAGCATCCCGCGATGGTCACGCCTGAACTCGGCTACTCGCGCATAGTTAAGCGCCGTTCCACCCGCCTCTAGGAAAGTTTCGATCAGTGCCAGGTCGTACCGCGCATCGTCAAACTGTCCGTCCGAATAACACACAGCTCCGCGGAGGCCTTGTGTCTTCAGCCCAGGCATACTCTTCAGAGTTTCTTCGCGAGATAAAAAGCGGCTCGGGAACAGGTTGCTCTCCGCTGCAACCGCGTCGTACATCTTCATTCCGACCCAATAGTATGCGGCACGCGCCCACGAATACACGGGAACCACAAAGTGCGCGGGATGCGCCAGGTGCGGCGCGTTCGCCAACATATATAGCCTTTCGCGCAGCGCATTCTTCACCATCCAGTACTCTTCCAGATTGAAATCCTTGATCGCCTGCTCGAGATAACGAACGCCGCCGTGAACCAATTTTGTAGAGGCGCTCGAAGCTGCCGAAGCAAAGTCGCCTGCATCCAACAATACAGTGCTCAAACCGCGGAGTTGCGCGTCCAGCGCGCACCCGGCTCCGGTAGCTCCGCCTCCGATCACACAAACGTCGAACGCCCTCGCCGTCGCAGAAACTTTTTCCTCAGTTCTGTGTTTCATACTTGATTGTCCAATTACTTTCTCTTGCGAGGGCGATAAGGCGTATACAATCTTTCGGGACTACCTGAAAACACCCGCGCCGCATCTAATCACAAAGAAACAACGAAAGGGAGTGAAGAATTATGAACGCTATGAATCGGACCGCAGCCGCGCTAGCCGTGTTTTTGGGGCTGGCCTGCTCCGCGACGCTGTTCGCGGACACGCCTGGCAGCGCTGCTTCTGGCAACACCACCATCACCGTTACTGCCATCGGCAAGAAGAATGCACCTCCACCGCCCGTCTCCAAGGGTGACATTCAACTCACGGTAAACAAAGAAAGAAAACAGGTTGCAGGTTGGGAAAAAGGAGATTCGCTTACTCTGGCCATCTTGATTGACGATTCACTGGAGGCCGACGTCGCCAACCAGTGGAGTGAGCTCAGAGAATTCATTATGGCGCAGTCGCCAAATACCGCAGTCGCGGTCGCGTACGCGTCGAACTCGCAAGCAAACATCGCGCAAGATTTTACGACCGACCATGCGCTTGCCGCTAAAGCACTGCGCATTCCGCTCGGGCGGTTCGGCATTGGCTCCAGTCCGTATCTTGCTGTGATCGACTGGCTGAAGCGTTGGCCCTCGCCAGGCGGACGCAGTTCGCTGTTGCTCGTCTCTTCCGGTATCGATTTCTTCCGCGGAGCATGGGGGCCTTTCTATCCGGATCTGGACAGCGTGATTTCCCGGGCGCAGCGCGAGAACGTCAATCTCTGGAGCATTTATTATCCGAGTGTTGCACATCGCAGCCATGCATTCGGACTGGTCAATCTCGGCCAGAATAATCTCAGCAAGATGACCGACGAAACCGGGGGAGAAGTTTATTACCTTGGCTTTACTGCTCCCGTTTCTTTCAAGCCTTATCTCGATGAACTCCGTCTCCATCTGAACAACCAGTATCTCCTCAGCTTCGCGGGAGACGGAGGAGCGAAAGGCAAATACGTTCGTGCCCAGATCAAGAGTGAACTTCCCGATGTCGAGTTCTCTCACGCGAATAACGCTTACATCAATCCGACGAAGTAAGTCTCAGCCGAAGGCCGACTCCATTTGCAGGCTCTCCATTCTTTAGGGAGAGCCTGTACTTTTTACGGTATCTTGCTTACGCCGCAGGGCCGAACTACACTACCTGCTCGCCGTCGCACGAAAGGGTTGCGACGTTGCTTGAAACGATTTAATACTGGAGTATCTCCATGCACTGTTTTCGGCCAAAGCAGCGTCTTATGGTTTTCCGGATGCATCTTGCTTCCGCTCGGGTGATCTTCCGACTGTTTCCAGCACTCGTTCTCAGCTTCTTGTTCTTCTCAACCACTTCTCCGGTTGCTGCGCAAACCGTTCTCAAAGACGGTTGGACGGTTCAGAGTTCTGCGCAAGTCTCCGCGCCACCCAGCCATGTTTCTGAACCTGGTTTTTCTACCCGCGGTTGGTACTCGACCTCCGCGCCCAAGACGGTTTTCGCGGTGCTGGTTGAAAATGGCGTTTACAAAAATCCTTACTTCGGAATGAACCTCCGCAGTTTTCCTGGCGTCGCCTATAAGATCGGCGGTCAATTTGCCAACGAAGAAATGCCCGCCGACAGTCCTTATGCTGTGCCGTGGTGGTATCGAAATGAATTTGAAATTCCGGCCGCCGACAAGGGCAAACAGGTATGGGTGCAGTTCCGCGGCATCAATTATCGCGCTGAGATTTGGATCAACGGCAAAAAAGTTGCTGGCTCTGACGAAGTGGTTGGCGCCTTTCGCCGCTACGAGTTCAATGTGACCGAATTCATTCGACCCGGCGCGAAAAACGCTGTTGCGATTTCTGTTTCAGCGCCCAAGGCAGGCGAGCTCGGCATCACCTGGGTGGACTGGAATCCGACGCCGCCGGATAAAGACATGGGTTTGTGGCAGGAAGTCATCCTCAGAACCAGTGGTCCGGTTGCCCTGCGTCATCCATTCGTTGAATCCAAACTCGACTTGCCGAAAGCCGATATCGCGCATCTCACCGTGCGCGCGTTTGCGTTCAACACCAGCTCCGAGCCGGTGAAGGGAACTCTCCGCGGAAAGATCGAAGGTGGCGGCCTCTCGATCGATTTCGCACAGGCGGTGGAACTTGCCGCGAACCAATCGCGGGAAATTACGATTTCGCCGGACGTTGTTCCTGCGCTGAATCTCCTCCGCCCAAAACTTTGGTGGCCTTATCAGATGGGCGAACCTTTCCTGCACAAACTGACGGTTGAATTCGTCACCGCGCAAAATGCAATTTCAGATACACAGTCCATCCACTTCGGGATTGTCCAGACCGATTCCGAATTAACTTCCGAGGGAAACCGTTTGCTGAAGGTAAATGGCAAACCGGTGCTTGTCCGCGGCGGTGGTTGGGCGCCGGACATGATGCTGCGCGTGGACGAATCCCGGCGTGAAGCGGAATTCCGCTACGTGAAAGAAATGGGGCTGAATACCATTCGTCTGGAGGGGAAGCTCGAAGACGAATCTTTCATCGAACGCGCCGATCGCGACGGAATTCTCGTTATGGCCGGCTGGTGCTGTTGCGATGCCTGGGAAAAATGGGGCAAGTGGAACGAAGAGAATAAGCAGGTTTCCGTCCATTCGCTGCGCGATCAATTGCTGCGCCTGCGAAAACATCCCAGCCTGTTAGTCTGGCTCAACGGAAGCGACAATCCGCCTCCGGCCGATCGCGAACAGGCCTATCTCGATATCGAAAAAGAAACTCACTGGCCGAAGCCCGTCGTTTCTTCCGCCACGGCAAAAAAGTCCGAGATTCCGGGCGACACCGGCGTGAAAATGAGCGGCCCCTACGATTACGTCCCTCCTGATTATTGGCTGCTCGACGCCAAAGCCGGAGGCGCCTACGGTTTCAATACCGAAACCAGTCCCGGTCCCGCGGTCCCGCCGCTCGAAGAGCTCAGAACATTTATTCCAGAAGACAAGCTTTGGCCTATCAGCGACGTCTGGAACTTTCACGCCGGCGGCAGTCAATTCAAGAATATCGATTTATTCACCCACGCCCTCGAAACGCGCTACGGAAAAGCAAAAGACGCCGCCGATTACGCGTGGAAATCGCAAGCCATGACCTACGAAGGCCAGCGCGCGATGTTCGAAGCGTACGGCCGCAACAAATACAAATCCACCGGCATCATTCAGTGGATGTTGAACAACGCCTGGCCCAGCCTCATTTGGCATTTGTATAGTTACGATCTGCGTCCCGCTGGGGGATACTTCGCATCAAAGATTGCCCTCGAACCGGTTCATGTGCAATTTTCCTACGACGACCGCACGGTAGCCGTCGTCAACAGCACTCAGGCCCCGCAGAACGCGCTGAAAATCGTTGCAAAGCTCTATGATATTACCGGCGCGGAAAAGTTTTCCCGCGAAGCTAACGTCGATGTCGCTGCCGACGGCGTTGTAAAATCCATTGCCATCCCAGAGCCTGCGGATATTTCGGCCGCCTACTTCTTGAATCTGCAACTTTTCTCGGCTACCGGCCAGTCGCTGGGCCGCAATTTTTATTGGCTATCTACCAAGCCCGATGAATTGGACTACGCAAAAACTGAGTGGTACTACACGCCGCAAACCAGCTTCGCGGATTTATCCGCGCTACAGGATTTGCCGAAAGTCACCGTCCGTGCGACGCTTCGCACGGCTCGAGGCAGCGCGCATGACTCCGCGTTCGAGGTAACCGTAGAAAACACCGGCAAAGGGGTAGCTTTCCTCACGCGCCTCCGCCTGGTAAAAGGAAGAGACCAAGCCGAAATCCTGCCGGTCTTCTGGGAAGACAATTACATTTCGCTGCTGCCAGGGGAAAAGCGCGAGGTTTTGGTGCGCGTGCGTGAATCCGATCTAGCTGGGGCTCATCCATCGCTGCTCGTAGATGGATTCAACGTCCCCGCTGCGAGCGCGCACCTTCTTGAGAAGTAGGTTCTGCCCTAGGCCAGCCGCCCCCGCGCATATTCCGCGTAACGTCCTGACGGCTCCAGTTTCAGATAGACGCTCCAGTGATCTCTAGCTTCGCTCTCCGCGTTCATTTTCTCGCATACAATCGCCAAATTATAATGCGCGTCGGCGTAATCCGGATCGATTCGCGTCGCCAGGCGAAGTTGCTGGCGCGCTTCATTCAGCCGGCCCAGGTCATCGAGCGTGCTCCCGAGGTTGAACAAAGCGACCGCGTTGGTCGGTTCGACTTCGACAGCCCGTTCGAAATATTTCGCCGCACTTTCCAGGTCCCCTTGCTCGTATGCAATCGTTCCGCGGTTCAACAGCGCATCCACGTTTTCCGGTTGCAGTTCAATCACTCGCTCGTACTTCTGCGCCGCCGTGCCGCGTGTCGAGGGATCGCCGTCATACTCCAGCGCCATTGCAAAAATCGCCTGCGGATTCTCCGGCATCGCCAGGACATTGTCAGCAAGCTCTTGCGTCTTAAATGTCAGCACCAGCTGCCCTGATAACGGTTCCAATCGCGAACCGGCATCTTCCACCAGAATATCTTTGCCGTTCGAAACGATCCGCAGCTCGTTCAGCGGGGTTTTGATCTCGGATAGTTTCTGGTTGAGGGCCTGCAGCGAGCGGCGCATCCGCACCGGCGATACGCCTTTTTCCATCAATTGTTTGGCGGTCTTTACGTTGATTAAATCGCGGAAGTCGTATTGCGTTTTGTTCGGTTCGAGCGATGCGACCAGTTCCAATCGTTCCCATTGCGCCAGTTGCTTCTCGGAAACGTTCAGGATCCTCAGCACGTCGGCGCGGCTAAATCGGTCGGTCGCCATGGAAAGACATTTTACGCTTTCTTGATTTTCTTGACATCCTTGGCTGCCGCCGCGGGTACCGCGCGCACTGGCGGCTTCTTCGGAGCCGTTCGTTTCTGTTCGAGGCTCTTCTTCAGAGCGTCCATCAAATCGATTACCGGCGCGCGCACGGGATGTGTGACTGGCGCGACTTCTTTGCCCTGCTGCTTCGCGGAAATCAGCGTCAGCAGACTTTCCTGATAATCGTCTTTATATTTCTCCGGCTCGAATTTGGCTGCAAGATTTTCGATCAACTGTGTGGCCAGCTTCTTTTCCGCGCTGCTCACCTCGACATGATCCTTCCCACCGTACTCCGCCACTTCACGGATTTCGTTTTGGTAGAACATGGTGTGCAACGTCAGGCCAGTTTTGCCGTCGCTCTTATGCGGCCGGATGACCACCGTATGCTCGCGCTGGTGCATGGTAAGTTTTGCGATCGCCGAATAGTTGGAGTCCTCGAGCGCGTGTTGCAGCAGAAAATATGCTTTCTTGCCCTCAGGCTCAGGCGTCATGTAGTACGACGCATCAAAGTACAGCGGGTCGACCTCGTCCAGTTTTACGAATTCCAGAATTTCCATGGTCCGGCTGGAGTCAGGTTCGATCTCGTCCAGTTCGTTTTCTTCAAAAAGCACATACTGGTCTTTATCGTATTCGTAGCCCTTTACGATTTCGTTGCGCTCTACCTTACGGTCGCACACCGGACAAAATAGCGGCATCTTGATGCGTGACTTGCAGACGGAATGCAGCTGGTTGAGCGAAATCCGTTCGCTTCTCGCCGCCGAATACAATCGCACCGGGATGGACAACAACCCAAACGACAGAAATCCTTTCCAGACTGTGGTCGCCATTGATCTCTCCGGACGTCGCAGAATGTCGCCAGTATACCCTCGATTCCGCGCCGCCGGAACAATACGTAGGCTTTATGTATCACTTTGACAAGCATTGGAGGCGCCGAGTTTCACCGGCGATTCGCCTTTCTTTCGCCCAGTGGCGTCGTTTTTTCTAAAACCAGTCCGACCGGTAAGCAATCCACCACGACAGCGCAAGAATCGGAAACGTCGCAGCCACCGCCCACCAGAACGGCAGCGTGAAATCCGCGACCAATCCCAGGCCGGCAAAGATCAGCCAGAATATCTTTCTCTGCATCTCTCCAGCTTACTTCGAACGAGACGCAATTCCTTCCAGCGTTCCGAACCGTTACCTCAAATCACACAAAAACAAAAAGGCGGAGCGCGATGTCCATCGCGTCCGCCTTTAGTCTTTACGGTTTTTCAGCGGTCTTAGTGCACAGCCCGAGGAGCATCGGCAGGCTTTGACTTCGGCCCTGCTGTGGGCACCACCGGTGGCGCAATCGGTTCTTTCTCCAGTGCATTCTGCAGCACTTCGTCCAGAGTATGCACGTAAGTGATCTTCAAATCGCCGAGCAGCTCCGGCGGAAGATCCGCCTTGGCGTTCGGTTCATTGTCAGCCGGAAGGAGCACTTCCTTCACGCCTGCTCGCTTCGCGCCCAGTACTTTTTCCTTGATGCCACCGACCGGCAGCACTACGCCAGACAGCGTCATCTCGCCGGTCATTGCCAAACGATTGCGAATCGGCCGCCCGCTCAACAAACTCACGAGCGCGGTCACCATCGCGGCTCCCGCTGACGGGCCATCCTTCGGCACCGCGCCAGAGGGCACGTGGATGTGGATGTCCTGCTTGCGGAAGAAGTCCGGATCGATTCCGTATTTCTCCGCGTTGGAGCGAACCCATGTCAGCGCCGCCGTCATGGATTCCTGCATCACCTCGCCCAGATGCCCGGTCGTGGTGAACTGTTTTCCGCCGCGCATCCGGCTGGCTTCGATGAACACGATGTCTCCGCCCACCGGCGTCCACACCAGGCCCACCGCAACTCCCGGCTGCTTCACGCGCTCATCGATTTCGCGCTCCGTGCGGAACTTGGGCACTCCCAAAAATCCCCGCACGATCTCAGGCGTAACAATCATCTTTTCCGTATTGCCTTCCGCGATTCGCCGCGCCTGTTTCCGCGTGATCGTTCCGATTTCGCGCTCCAGGTTGCGTACGCCGGCTTCTCGCGTAAAGCTGTGAATGATTTCCTGCAAGCCCTCTTCGGTGAACTCAATCTGTTCGCCGATTTTGATTCCATGTTCCGTGGCTTGCTTGGGAATCAGGTATTTGTTGGCAATGTGGATCTTCTCTTCTCCGGTGTAGCCGGGCAGTTCGATAATCTCCATGCGGTCGCGCAGCGGCTCCGGAATTGGATCCATCCAGTTTGCCGTGGCGATAAAAATCACCTTCGACAGATCGAACGGCACATCCAGATAATGATCACGGAACGTTGAATTCTGCTCCGGATCGAGCACTTCCATCAGCGCTGCCGACGGATCGCCGCGGAAGTCGCGCCCGAGCTTATCCACTTCGTCCAGCATGCAGACAGGATCGTTTGACTCCGCGCGCTTCAGCCCTTGAATAATCTGACCCGGCAAGGCGCCGATGTAGGTCCGCCGATGTCCGCGAATTTCCGCTTCGTCGTGCATGCCGCCCAACGAAATGCGCACGAATTTGCGGCCCATTGCCCGCGCGATCGATTTTCCAAGCGACGTTTTTCCGACGCCCGGAGGTCCAACGAAGCATAGAATCGGGCCCTTCATCCCCGGCTGCAGTTTTTTCACCGCCAGGTAATCCAGAATCCGTTCCTTTACTTTTTCCAGGTCGTAGTGATCTTCATTCAGAATGTCGTGCGCTTTCTTGATGTCGATCTCTTCGGCTTGTACGCCGGAAGATTTCGCCCAGGGCAGCGACGTCATCCACTCAAGATAAGTGCGCGACACCATGTACTCCGCCGAAGCTGGCGTCATCTTGGCCAAACGCTTCAGCTCGCGGTCGCACTCCTTCTTGGCTTCCGCCGTCATGCCGGCTTCTTCGACTTTTTTGCGCAGCTCATCGATTTCCGCCGCACCGTCGTCCTGTTCACCCAGCTCTTTTTGAATCGCCTTCATCTGCTCGCGTAGCAGGTATTCGCGCTGGTTCTGGCTTACCTGCTCCTGCACCTGTTCGTGAATCTTGGACCGCAGTTCGAGCACCTCAAGTTCCTTGGACAGTTCGCGAATCAACGATTCCAGGCGCTTGCGGACACTCGCCGTTTCCAGCAATTCCTGGCGCACAAGCGTCGAAAGCGAAGGCAGCGTGCCGGCTATAAAGTCCGCCAGCCGTCCCGGATCGTCGATATTTGCGGCAACCTGCTGCAGCTCATCCGACAGTTGTGGCGAATGTCCCACCACGTCGCGGAACAAATCCGACGCATTGCGATGCAACGCTTCGAGCTCGTTATCTTGATCGCCCAAAATATCGGGCATCGGTTCCACTTGCGCCGTCAAAAACGGCTTCAGCCCCAACAAGTCAGTGATTTGAAACCGTTGCAGTCCTTCCAGAAAAATCACCACGTTGCCGTTGGGCATCTTCACGGTCTTGTGTACTTTGGCGAATGTGCCCACCTTGTGCAGATCCGCCGCCGCAGGGTCTTCGACGCGCGGATCGTGCTGGGCGACCACCCCCAGAACTTTGTCCTCGCCCTGCAATGAATTGATGAGCGCCAACGAGCTTTCGCGGCCAACCGTCAGCGGAAGCACCGCGCCCGGAAACAACACGGTGTCCCGGACGGGCAAGATCGGCAACTGATTGGGTATTGAGATTTTTTCAGCCATTAAGTTCCTCAGTTCCGAGGCGGTATCGGTATCGAGAAAACCGCCTGTGAAATCGTTAGATGCAGTCGGCATGAAAAAGGTACCGCACAATGCAGCAAACAAAATCACAAAATCTTAGTGCATTACGCTAAAATATTAGCACGGGCTGGATTTAACTCATACTAAGTAACTTATTTTATTGTACTTATGTGACTGATCTCTCCCTGCGCCGGTCAGTTTTTTTCACTGAGCTTGCCTAATTCCTGCGATTTTTGGCGAAACTTGCTCTCTACAAAGAAGATAGCTTCTTCTCTCGACCCCAGCTCTCCATTCAACTGGGCCTCCTCCACTGCCGCTAGAATCCTTCCAACGATCGGTCCTGGCTTATACCCCAAACCCAACACGTCTTCTCCCGTAACCAGTCTTCTGGGCCTGACCACCTCCGGCGGAGTCGTTCGGATGAAGTCGGTCACGAACTCGTACGCCTCCAGATTCCGGTGACTCGACAGACAGTCCAGCCGATGCAGCGCCAGATGTTCCTCAAACCGCGGCAGTCGCACGAATCGCTTCAAGGTCGCCAGCTTCATGCGTCCAACATCTTTGAACTTCATATGGTGTTCCACAAGCGAAAGTATTTGCTCTGTGTCGTCGTTTGAGAATCTCAGCCTGCCCAAAATCCGCTTGCCGATGGCCAATCCCACGTCCACGTGCCCGTCGAATCGTATCCGGTCCCCCGTTTCTCGCGCGGAACGGAACGTCGCCGGCTTCCCGACGTCATGGAGAAGCACGCCCCAAGCCCATGTCGCCGAACAGCCGGCCGGCAGCCCTTGCAACATCAGCAAGGTGTGAGTCCACACATCCCCTTCCGGGTGATACTGCGGCGGCTGATCCACGCCCTTCATTGCCGCAATTTCAGGCAAAATAATGGAAAGCAGCCAGCACGAATCCAAAAGCTCAAATCCAGTTCTAGCCGCGCCTTCTGTCAGCAGTTTCGTCAGCTCGTCGCGGATCCTTTCCGGCGATACCTGGCTGATCTCTCTTGCGTGCTTGCGGATCGCCGCAAACGTCTTGTGTTCGATCTGGTAACCGAATCGCGCCGCGAATCGCACCGCTCGCAGCATGCGCAGCTTGTCTTCGGTGAACCTGCAGTCCGGCTCGCCGATGGCCCGGATCATGCCTGCTCGCAAGTCAGCCTGCCCATCGACATAATCCAGTATTTCGCCGTTGTCATGCCGCATGACCAGCCCATTGATCGTGAAGTCTCGCCGCTTCACATCCTCTTCTGGGGAGCTCGCATACTCCACCCGATCCGGATGCCGCCCGTCGCTGTAGCCAACGTCAGATCGGAACGTCGCCACCTCCACCTTTGCTCCGTCGCTCTGAACCAAAATCACTCCAAATTGCGCGCCAACTGTTATGCCATCCGGAAAAAGTTTCAGCACCTGTCGAGGAGTTGCGCTGGTAGCCACATCGTAATCCGCTGGCTCGCGTCCGAGCAGCAGATCGCGCACACATCCGCCCACCAGCAACGCCTGGAATCCAGCGCTCTGCAACGCGTCGCAAATCGAATTTGCCAGCTCTCGTGCCCGCATCAGGAAATTATGCGCTTGTCGAACGAATCCAAGAAGCTGCTATTCGCAACGCAGAATCAGGCAGGTAATATCGTCGGACTGGCGAGTGGCGCCCACGAACTCATCCACCCGCTGCATCAGAAACTGCAGCGAGAGCTGCGCATCCCAATCCGGCAGATTGCGAATCGCCGCGGTCCACCGTTGGTCGGTAAACTCTTCGCCACTTTGATTGAACGCTTCCACCACGCCATCCGTAAAAAGAATCAGTGCGTCCCGCGACGACAGCTCGACTGTCCCCGTCTTGTACTCGGCCTCCGGCGAGATTCCAAATGGCATGCCGCCGACTTCCAATCTTTCGATGGCAAAATTCCCATTGCCATTTTGCCGGCGGATCACCGGAGCATTGTGTCCGGCATTCACATAATCGAGACGTTTCGTCTCGGGATCGTATTCACCAAGCACCGCCGTGGTGAAGCGCATTCCGTCCAGACTGTGCGCGCACGCGTAGCGGTTCAGCCGCAACACCAATTCCTCGAGCGGAACGCCCTGCCGTGCGATGGTATGAAGACTGGCTTGAAACGTGGCCATCAACAGCGCCGCGGGTATGCTCTTTCCGGCCACATCGGCAATCGCCAGAAACAGTTTTCCGCCGTTCCCAGCGTCTTCGAAAGGATAGAAGGCGTCGTAATAATCGCCCGCCACCGAATTCTGCGGCCGCGTATGAAATGCCAGATTCGCGCCGACGACTCCCGGGGATTTCGACGGAACCAGCCAGCTCTGAATTTCCCGCGCGATTTCCAGATCGCGCTTCATGGTTACTTTGTCTGCCAGCTCCAATGAAAGCAGCAGCAGAAAACACAGCGTAGCAATCAGCAGATAAAGATTTCTATCGTCCTGCACCAGCAAGGAAAGCAAAAGCATGCCCAGCGCAACAAAGAAGAAAACCCGGCGCGCCGGCGTCATCTTCATCAACAACGCCCAGAAAATCTGTTTCGCTATCTGTCGCGGACGGCGCCAGCGTGGAAGTTCGTTGATGCTCTTCCAGTCCACATCTTTGCCGTAAAAGCCGTAACTGGCCTGCGCGTCAGCGGAAAACTGCACCCACAAATCGCTCAGTTCTTTGCCTTCGCTGATGCGGTCCCACAACCCACCGCCGCGGATTCTGCGCTTTGGCGGGGGTGGTATCGGCGGTGGAGTTGCAGTCGTGGACATGCCATCAGTGTAACGCAGCAGGGCGCGATTCCCCGGTAACAAGGTGCCCTGTTTTCCTCGCCCCGGTAGCGCAGACAATCTGGTCCGCGCTCGGTGCCGGCTTCGCTCAGGCTAAAACAAACCACAGAAGCTGCTAAGGTTTATCAGTCTTTTCGAACCGAACCGCCAAATTGCACTTTATCGAATCCGAACCGGTCGCGCAGTGCGTCAGCCGCGCGCGTCAATTTATCCAGCTTTGCGCCCCGTTCCGGATCGAGCAAGTCCAGTTGTTCGTTTCCGTGCGTCAGCCCGCTAAGTGCAACTCCGATCAATCGAACCCTGCGCCGCGGATTGCGATGCTCGCGAAACAGTGAATGAAAAACCGCGAACGCGTCGGCATCAAATTGAACGGGATCGTGCAAAGTCTTCGATCGCGTGTAGGTGTCAAATCCGGCGTAGCGAATCGTAATCGTCAATGTCCGTGAGGAAAGTCCCGCTTCGCGCAATCGCTTGCATGCCTTCTGTGAAAGATGGCTCAGCATGGACTCCATCGCCGCCACGTCGCTGCTGTCTTCGCCAAACGTATGATTCTGCGAAATCGATTTCGGCTCGGCATCCAGAACAAATTCGTACGAATCGCCGCCACGCGCTTTACGGTAAAGCGCCGTGCCCCATTGCCCGAATATTTTCTCCAGTTTTTCTTGCGGGTAATCAGCAAGCTGGTGAACGTATTCAATTCCCAGGGCACGTAGTGCGCGTTCTGTCACTTCTCCAATGCCGGGTATTTTTCTTACCGGCAGCTGCGCAAGAAATCGTGGCTCTTGTCCCGCGGTAACCCACAGCAAGCCACGCGGTTTCGCCTGCTCGCTGGCAACTTTCGCCACCAGTCGCGTGGACGCCAGTCCGGCCGAGCAGGGCAGGCCGGTCGTAGCTGTAATCATGCGCAGCAATTTGTGCGAAGCGGCAAAAGGTGGTCCGTGCAAACGCTCTGTTCCAGCGAGATCGAGGTACGCCTCGTCGATCGAGACCATTTCCACAACCGGAGAAAATTTAGCCAGGATTGAGGCGACGCGGTCGCTCCACTCGCCGTACTTCGCATGGTGTCCATCCAAAAAGATCGCGTGCGGACAAAGTCTTCCGGCGGTTCGAAGCGGCATCGCCGACTGAATTCCAAATTTCCTGGCCTCGTAACTCGCGGCGGAAACTACGCCTCGCTGGTCCGGCCTTCCGCCAACCACAACAGGCTTGCCGCGCAATTCCGGCCGCTCCAGCAATTCCACCGAAACAAAAAACGCGTCCATGTCCACATGCAAAATAGTGGTTTCCGCCGGCAACGCCGTAGCATCGTGCTTGGCCCGAAATCGTGCCAAATCTGGCATGGCTTAAGCCTACTCCGCCAACCCGCAGCGAACAACAGGCGAAACTGGAGGGTCACACGTCTGTAGACGCCAGTGCGTTCAGGAAACTGCGTGGAGTGACTATGGAAACTCCTCGGAAATGTTTCGGAAAATCGCGGATATTTCCGGTGACGATGTACTCCGACTTCGCTTCGACCGCGCATCCCAGAACTTTGTTGTCATCAGGGTCGCGTGCCGCAACCACTTGATCTCTAGGAGTTATCAGGCGTGCAGCCGCGCGAAAAGCGCGGAGCGACTGACCGACTTCGGTTGCGTCGAGCCTGAATTTTTACCGCCGCCGTACTTCGGAGACTGCCTTAAGCATTCTTTAGGCGGCGTTCCCTACGATAACGCTTGATCTCGGTTCTCGTGGCCTTGCTGGAAATTTTATGGGTTCCAAGCTTCTTGGCGGTCCGTTGCACGCTTTTGAGGGCCGATGCTTCGGCGGCAAAATGTTTCAGATAGTCTTCCACGCTCATGATGACCGCCTGCGCCTCGCCGGCCGACAACAAACCGTTCGTTGTGCTTCCGCACCCGTTTGAGGATTTGGCCAAGTTGCGTTCGCGCAGTCAGAGCCCGAAGGTAGTTGGAAACGGATTTCGTTGCCATGGTCTTATCCGATGAACTTTTACCACGAACTAATGAATTAGTTCGCTTTAAATTGTAGCCTACCGCCGCGAGCTCCTCAGGTCTTTTCAGCGCACAGGACTCGCGGAATGCCGGCGAGGTCGTTGGTGACGCCGGCGTTGCACCAGGCGGGGCCGTCAAACAGTGGCCGGACCGCAGCGAGGGAATTGTGACCGAGCTCAAGGACCAGGATACCTCCGGATTTGAGGTGCGTGGCGGATTGACTTATAAGGTCGGCGTAGAATTCGTAGCCTTCTTCACCACCGAAAAGTGCTACTGCCGGTTCGTGCTCGCGTACTTCGCCTTCCAGCGATTCTGCCTCGCGTTGTCCCACATAGGGAGGATTGCTGACGATCAGATCGAAGAGCGGCACGGATTCCGAGCTTGATGGAGGCCGCAAATGATCGAACAAATTCGATTCGAGAAAAACTACGCGATGGACCAGATCAGGAATCGCTTCGTTCAAGCGAGCAGCATTGCGTCGCGCTACTGCAAGAGCGGCGGACGAAATGTCCAACGCGTAAATTTTCGCTGCGGGTAATTCTTTCGCCAGCGCCATAGCGATGCAGCCGGAGCCGGTGCCGACGTCCGCGATCACCAATCCTTGGCCGGACATATTCTGTGCGCCCTTAGTGCGCAGATCGCGTAACGCCAGCCGGTCGAGCGCGACTTCGATGACATGCTCGGTTTCCGGACGGGGAATCAGAACGTCAGGCGTGACCTCAAATTGCAAACCCCAGAATTCCTGTTTGCCGGTGAGATGCTGCAAGGGAAATCCTGCAGCGCGGCGTTCAATCAGCAAAAAATAGTTCTGCGATTCGGCTTCGCTCAGTTCCGATTCGGGATAAGCGTAGAGCGAGGTTCTGGTACGGTTGGTTGCGTGCAGCAGCAGCAATTCCGCAGCCAGGGTGTGAGAAGAAATGTTTGCGGCACGCAGTTGCGCGAGGCCCAGCTTCAACGCTGTTCTGACGTCCATTATGCTTCAGCGAGTTCTTGCTTGAGGCGCTCGGCTTCGTAATGGCCGGAGAGGCCGTCGACCAGAGGGGCGAGTTTGCCTTCCATCACTTCAGTGAGCTGATGCAGCGTTAGGCCGATGCGGTGGTCCGTGACGCGATTTTGCGGAAAGTTATAGGTGCGAATCTTTTCCGAGCGGTCGCCGGTTTTAATCTGTCCGCGTCGTTCGGCGCCGAGAGCGGCTTGCTGCTTCTCTAATTCCATTTCGTACAGACGCGAGCGCAGAACCCGCATGGCCTTGGCGCGGTTTTTGATTTGCGATTTTTCATCCTGCTGCGAGACGACGAGCCCGCTCGGAATGTGCGTGATGCGCACTGCGGAGTAAGTAGTGTTGACCGACTGGCCGCCTGGCCCTGACGAGCAAAAAGTATCAATCCGCAAGTCTTTGGCTTCGATCTTGATGTCGATGTCGTCGGCTTCGGGCAGCACTGCAACGGTGGCTGCCGAAGTGTGAATGCGGCCCTGGGTCTCCGTCGCGGGGACGCGCTGTACGCGATGCACGCCGCTTTCGTATTTCAGCTTGGAATACACTTTGTTGCCGGCGATGGCGACAACAACTTCTTTTAATCCGCCCAATGAGGACGGCGAACTTTCCAGAATTTCCACTTTCCAGTTCTGCGTTTCCGCGTAGCGAGAGTACATGCGGAAAAGTTCGGCCGCGAAGAGCGCCGCTTCGTCGCCACCGGTGCCGGCGCGGATTTCCACGATAACGTTTTTGTCGTCGTTGGGATCTTTAGGCAGCAGCAGTAGTTTCAATTCGCGTTCTACAGTTTCCTTGCGCTCGAGCAATTGCTTTTCTTCATCGTGCGCCATCTGCTTCATTTCCGGGTCTTCATTTTCCAGGACCATCTGGTGCGCGCCGGCGAGATCTTTCTCGATTTGCTTGAACTGGCGATGTTTGTTGACGATTTCCGCGAGATCGGAATGCTGTTTGGCCAGCTTCTGAAAGCGCGCGGAATCGGCGACGGCTTCAGCCGTAGAAAGCTGTTGCGTCATTTCTTCGTAGCGATTGCCAAGCTGATCCAGTTTTTCAGAGAGCGTAAGACTTGCCATTGCTTCATTCCTTTCGATCGTTTGTTGCAGTTCGCGCAACGTCGCGCGTGAGAAGTGATTCGTAAGCGGGGAATAGAGTTCAGCGCGGCGGCGCGTGAGGCCGCTTCGGGGAGGTGGTGCTAATGGAAAGTCGAAAATCTCATGACTACTAGCATTAGAATATCGCCAACCGAGGTTCGGCGCAAATCTCGTTTTGCTGGTTTGCTGTAAGATGAATTCCAGTGATTTGGATGCGGCTGCCGTACATAAGGCTTAGACGATGGCGACGGAAGAAAAACTCGTGGATGAGGTGCAGGCCGCGCAAAAGACTGAGCGCGTTGGGGATGCCGGATTTTTGTGGGATTTCTGGTATCCGGCGGCGCGCAGAGCGGAGATACGGGGACGGGGACTGAGAAAGGCAATGCTGCTGGAAGTGCCGCTGGTGTTGGGACGGACCGATGATGGAAGGGCATTTGCCATGCGGGACGCTTGTCCGCATAGGGGGATACCGCTTTCCTACGGACGATTCGATGGCCAGAGCGTGGAATGCAGTTATCACGGATGGAAGTTCGATGGCTGCAGTGGGCAGTGTGTGGAGATCCCTTCGCTGACCAGTCAGGACAAGTTGAAGGTGCAGCGGATCTTTGCCGGGCATTATCCGTGCGAGGAGCATGACGGCTGCGTTTGGGTGTACATGCGTGAAGCGCCGTCGCGTTCGGGAGACACTGCGCCTGCAGCGCCGAGACTGGCGACATTCAGTGAACGATACAAAAGCACGCATCTGGCCTGTGATTTGCCTTCACACGTAGATCAGGGAATTATCGGCTTGATGGATCCTGCGCATGGGCCGTTTGTGCATCAATCGTGGTTCTGGCGCAGCAAGAAAAGTATTCATGAAAAGGCGAAACAGTTTGAGCCGATTCCGTTCGGGTTTCGCATGAGCACACATTCGCCCAGCAGCAACAGCGCACCTTATCAACTATTGAAGAGGATGACCGGCGCGCCGGTGACCACGACCATTGATTTTATTTTGCCAAACATGCGCACGGAGGAAATTCGCAGCGGGAAGCTGTGGTTTTCCAGTTTGACGACAGTGACTCCGGTGCGCCGCGACTTGAGCCGGATTGATTTTGCGGCGGCATGGAATGTACCGCTGCCGGTGACGATATTCCGGGCGTTTGCGAAGACATTTTTGAAGCAGGATCAGGAAACGATGATCCGGCAGGCGGAGGGGTTGCAGCACAATCCGCGGCTAATGCTGATTGATGATGCCGACCGTCCGGCGAAATGGTATTTCGCCTTGAAAGGTAATTTGATTGAGGCGCGGCGTACGGGTGGGAGCATGGTGCACCCGTTGGATGGCCCTGTCACGTTGCGCTGGCGGTCTTAGGGGCCTGTTAAGTCGCTATTCCTGTAAGCCGCTGAATTTTAATGATTTGGACCTCAGCATTGCCCACGTTGGCACAATCATCCTCGCAGCGGGCGCGAATATTCACGATCATTGCGATATCAGATTCTTCAATATGGGCTTCCTAGACCAGACGGAATCCGTCAAAAAAATAGGAGGGTCCGTGAGGACCCTCCCGGGTGACAACGATGCGAAAGTGCCTGCTAGAATTTGAAAGTGAACCCGAAGCGGATGCTGCGGAAGCCGCCGTTCTGCAATGTCGGGTCGCCGAAGCCGGTGAACTCCTGATGCAAGCCTGCATCATCGATGAAAGGATCAATGCCTCCACCGACGCTACCAAAGTTCGGGTGGTTGAAAACATTGGTCATGGTCGTGTGGAAAATCACGTCCAGCCTCTCTTTCACTTTAAAATTCTTGTAAAGAGAGAAGTTGCCGGTGTTCGTTCCAGCGTCACGCAAGCTGTTCCGCGCAGCGTTGCCGAAAGGAGAATTGAACACCGTGGTCGCCACGGGCGTGTTGGCTATGAAGCGCACGTCCTTGTTTGTCACCGTCGTACCCACGGTATCGCCCTTGTTGATGGCATTCAGGCTAATCAGCTGCGTGGTGGCCAATTGGCAGCCTACGCCAAAATCATTACAGGCATCGCCCGCGAAAATTCCTACAGTATTTGTCGCAGCTCCGGGGTTACCTAAGAAAGGGCGCAAGTTCTGATCCACGGTGCCTGCGAACGCCGCCGTAAATGCATTGTCGTAGAGAGGCCCTCCGCCATTTAAAGCGGACTGGATTGGCGTGTAGGTTTGGCCAGAAGTGATGAAGTAGGTTCCTGCGACGGCCCAGCCACCCAAAATGTGACCGACCAGGCCTTCTTGTGAACGGAACAGAGGTATCTGCTCGTAGAACGTCATTGTGAAACTATTCGGGAAATCCAGGCCAGAGAGTCCGTGTTCGGTCCCCGTGAAATTGACCTGGCTTTGCGAGAAAGCGCTGGTACCGCCGCCCACGCCGGTTCCGAAGATATCGTCAACATTGTCGGTGGTCTTGCTGTATGTGTAGTTGGTACGGAGCGTCAACTGATGCCAGAGCTGGTTGGAGCGAAGCTCAAGCTGCAAGCCGTTGTAGTCCGAGACGCCAGTATTCGCGCGTTGCCGGACGATGCCTTCGTTGCAATTGACGCGTCCGATGGCTTGCGGTACTGCTGCTTGGCTGGCCGGGCATGGCGTTTCCCCGGCTGGGATAAGGTTCGGAAATGCCGCGGCAAGACCCGCGATATCCGGATTGGCATTGATGGATTGGTAGAGCCTCGAGCCATGATTGCCCACGTACCGCGCCTCGAAAACAGCCCCACCAACGATTTCGCGCTGGAAGCCCAGAGTCCACTCGTGCGTCTGCTGAGGCTCAAAGTTGGGGGGGATACTGGTTTCATTGAAGATGCGTGGGTCGAAAACGCCTGTCGTTAAATTCCCCGCAAGCAGCGAACGAACATTAGGCCCGGTCGGATTAGCAGGCAACTGAATCCCTGCGACGGCGGCTCCGGTAAGTGTGTTGAGCAAGGCTACGGGAGCGGAGGAAGAAATATTGGTATAGATGTTGTAGAACGCCGGGTCATACGCGATGCGATAGCCGCCACGAATGACCGTCTTTCCATTGCCGGTAAATTTGCCGCCAAATTCCGGGGTCCAGGCAAAACCCACGGCCGGAGCCCAACTATTCTTCGGCGCGTTGAGAGACGGGAAAGTGGTCACGGAAAGGGGCAGTTGTGGATCGAAAAGGGGATTCGGTCCGGTCTGGTTCGCGGTTGTCAACTTATTGAAGAGGTTTGCCGGCTGACCGTAATACGACCAATCAATTCCCAAATTCAAAGTAAGGTTTTTCTTTACTTTGAAGTCGTCACCGAAGTAAAGGAAGGTGTCCTTCTCCCGGAAATCGAGGTCAGAATTTCCAGAGGCAATTCGTACTCTATTGGGGTCGTTATTTCCCAGGGCAGCAAAGTCGGTAAAGCGAAAGGACCCGTTCAGGTTAGGCAGAAAGGCGTTCGGAGAGCGCTGGTAAGTGAAGTTGACGCCCGCCTTCAACGCATGGCGTCCTGTGAAGTAGCTCCAGTTGTCCTGGAACTGATAGTCATTGACGATACGGCCTTGCGGTGCGGCCGTATTCGGTCCAAAAGACAGGAATTGGGGATTGTTGAAGGTAATCTGTGAAAGGGCATCACCAATATTTCCTTGGTTCGGAACCGTATTGCCGATCGTGTTTCCGCCAAACTCGACGTTCAGTCTGCCGTAACTGGCGCGGAATTCGTTGGACATGCGGCTGGAAATCGTTCGAACCCAGCTAAAAGCATAGTCCTGAGAAAGCGCAGGTACGTTGACCGGATAACCCGCCGCGGCTGTGAGGAACGAATCAGCATTGAAAAATGTAGACCGATTGAAGAGATAACGCCCGGAGAAATGATTTTTGCCCGTTTGAATGTCGAGCCGGATAGGGAAGTTATACGATTTTGAGCCTGTCGGTAGAAGGCGTTGAACGCCGCCAACTTCGACACCGGGGCAGCCGGCCACGGACCCAGTCGCGCCCGGAGCCGGAACGAAGGCGTTCTGCGGAGTGGGATTGCCGCCCTGAACTCCGTAGGGGCCAAATCGCTCGAATGCCTGCACGGAAGTACTGTTCGGGAAGCACGCCGCGAGTGTTGCCAGGCCGGCGGGCGTCGGAGTCAGATTCCCAGTGGCGTACACTTGTTGCTGAGAGACGATTTCGTTGTCGAAACCGCCGAAGAAGAACACATGATCCTTCCAGATCGGCCCGCCAATGGTTCCGCCGGTAAACTCGTCGTTAAAGCGAGGAACCTTTGTCAGTCCTTCGAAGGCTTTCTGCGTATTGGTCAGAGTGTTCAGAGCCGAGCTGCTTTCGGTACCGTACACTTCACCGTGGACGTTATTCGTGCCGGCCTTGGTGCTGATGTTCACAACGGAGCCGGAATTGCGGCCGTATTCGGGGCCGAAGTTATCCGTAATGACCTGGTATTCGTCGACAAAGTGTGTGTCGGAAACAAACAGACCGGGTCCGCCAACTGAATTGTCGTTGTTGTTCTGACCGTCGATTTGCTGGTCGTTGTTACGACCGCGGATACCGTTTACCGAAAATCCGACCCCGTTGGTGTTCGAAAAACCTGCGTCACGCGTGCTTGCAACACCCGGCAGGGTCACGGCGAGAAGGTCAAGGCCTTGGTTCTCACCGATGCCCGGGAAGGTTGCAATGTTAGAAGTCGAAAAAGCATTCGTGACCTGTGCCTCCGAGGTTTCCAGGAGAGGCAAACTGGAGCTGACCTCGACGGTCGAGCTAACCTCGCCAACCTGCAAACTGATGGACCCGAGGCCATGGTCCGCGCCAAGCGTCACAGCTATATTTTCGATAAGAGTTTTGCTGAACCCCGGCTTTGAAACTTCGAGACGATACGTGCCGATGGACAGCAAGCCAAAGCGAAACAGACCGGCGCGATCACTGGAAACCGTGGCTGTCTCGTTCGTATCCGCGTTCACGATCTTGATCGCCGCATCGGGAACCGATGCACCTTGAGGGTCTACGATGCTCCCGGAGACCGACCCCTTGGATACTTGCGCGTCTACGGTTTGCTGGCTGACAAACGACAAGATCAACATCATGGCTGCAAGCAACGACGCAAAACACAAATAGGACTTGTCGGAACAATTCTTGCTTTGCTTTTTAAAAATAGACCTGACACTTCGATTCATTCCCACACCCCTTTTATGCTGCCGATCGACTCGCTGAACACGGATGGTGTGACACCCATGCTCGGGCAAGCGACACCGGCAGGTTTACTAAGAATTGATGTCTGCCTCTCGTTAGAGGGGCCATTACTGAATAGGTTGCAATACTGAAATGTAATATTTATTACAGAGAGCTGGTAAAATTTGTTACAAACGTGAACGCTCGAAACAGCCTTTCGGCGCTTACCGAGCACGCTGCAGTCGCTCGCGCTGAAGAATGGATATTTTCTTGCGTTCTATTGTGATCATGCCTGCCCTTTGCAATTGGCCCAACGTGAGGGTTATGGATTCGCGATGAAGACCTAGCTGTTCGGCTAGAAGCTCGTGGGTCATACCAACAACGACGCCGTCCTCGGCCTTTTCCAACAGTAGAGTCGCGACTCGAGGAATCAGGCCCTTGCGCGCGATTGTTTCCATCTTGCGCAGAGTGTGCTCGCATCGCTCACTCATCAGATCGATGAACTTGTGTGCCGCACGAGGAGCGCATTCCAGTAGCGCTTCGATACTGTCTCGCGAAATGAGTCGTACGCGAGAATCGTGAAGAGCCTCCGCCGAATAATAGTACTTTCCCCGCCCAAAGCAGCCCGTTTCGCCGAATATCGCCGGGGGTTCAATCCTTGCGATCGTCAGCGTCTTAACGCCATCCGATCTGAATGTACGAACGTGGCCCTTCTCGAGGACAAAGAGTGAGTTTCCCAGCTCCCCGGCCTGGAAAAAGAGATGCCCCGCAGCGCAATCCAGTACGCGGCTGTCTTTCAGCAGCAAATCCACGCAGCTCTCGGGTAAGCGTTTGAAGAGGTCGACCCCTGCCAGGAAATCGCTTTGCCGATTTGCGGACAAGTTGCGGGCCATTGCGTTTGGTAACCTCACCTGGATGAATGCAAGAGATATTTCCGCCTTTGCCCACTCATTAGTCGCGCTCACGCCGCCGCGCAAAGACTGATGTTCTGGAGCGGAATTAGTTTCCGTTAAGCGCTCGTCGCGAGCCTTGTCGCGCTGAAACTCGCGCAGCGATTCACGCAGGCGCTTGCGGGCCTTGTGCAACTGCGACTTCGAATCACCAACCGAGCGTCCCAAAAAATTTGCGATTTCGCGATGTCTATACCCTTGAATATCATGCAAGACAAAAACCTTGCGGAAACCCGAGGGTAACCGCTGGATGCATCGTTCGAGATTTGTCCGGTCGATCGCGACCTCCAGGATTGGGTCGGGCGCGCCAAGTTCCAGGGTCCTTGGCGGGCGGTTTCATCCCCGTATCGGGAATCGCTTCGATCGAGAATACCGGTAGCGACTTCTTGCGCAGACGCATCAACACCAGGTTGACCGCCAGACCACCGATTGAGCGGCCGCCGGCCAGGAAAAATTCGAAATGGCAATTGTGGCGACAATAAAGAGCGCAAGGAATACAGACGGCGCAACATGACTCGGGTTGCGGCCAAATTGCTTTCCGCATGGCTCCCGTTCCGCCAATCGTCTTGCCACAGAATATGAAACATTGTTATGCAAAGTGCGTTATCCAATAGGTCGCAGCGGTCGCGCCGAGGAGCATGCCGACCAGGATCAGTGCAACGGCGACCGTGGTCGGCAACTTATGCGAACGGGAAGCGCCACTCTTTGCCGGCCTCATCGTCGGAAACGGAATTTCCGAAAATTCCGCCGTTCCGGCGAACCGGTAACCTCTGCGAGGAATCGTTTCAATATAACCGGCGTTGTTCGCGGGTTGGTTGAGTGCCTGTCGAAGTTTGTTGATGGCGGTGTTCGTATTTGCCACGTAATCCACATGCGTGCCGGCCGGCCACAAAGCGTGCCGTAGCTCCTCCCGAGTGACCACTTGTCCTTGCTTCTGCAGCAGCGCGATCAGGACCTGATAGACCTTGCCTTGCAAGCGCAGCGGAGTGCCATCGAGAAAAACCTGCCGGCTCTGCTGATCGACGTGATAAGAACCGAAGCGCGCGTAACGTGCTGTGGCGGGTGAGTCTTGAGGGAGACAAGAATTCATAGCTCTGGCGCGAGACCTCTAGCTTAGCCATTCTGAACTTCGTCGGAGCGGGCCTCATTGTGCCCGCTTAAGTATCGACTGCCTTGCAGCTCGGTTTATTCCCGGTGGATTTTCAGGATTGGCTCGGCGAAAAACAAAACTAGTCTCCTCCGGTTGGGCGATAGCAGGCGCGCAGCCGCTATCCCAAAATCTCATCAAGCGTCAATACAAATGGAACCGTGAACTTTGCTGACGCAGGGAAGAATAAATCCTGCCCGTTTCTGTTCGGCGCTCAGCCCGTCTTCCGCTTGCATGGTCACACGGCCTTGCAACAAGCGGGTTGCACAAGTTCCGCACTGTCCCTGCCGGCAGCCATAGGGAAGGGAAACGCCCACGGTCTCCGCAAATTCCAAAAGGGTCATGTCGGGGATCAGTTCAAACTGGAATCCCGAGCGCAGGAACTCAACAAAGGGAACAGATGAGTCTCCGGATGGATCCGGGACCGCTAGCGAAGCTTTCCCACCAAAGCTTTCTTGCCGGATGCGATCGCCGGAGACGCCCTGTTCCTTAAGCAGTTCGGATGCATCCTGCATGAACGCCCCGGGACCGCACAGGAAAAAAGTGGGCGTGCGAAAATCAAGAATTCGCTGGAGGAGCAACTCCTTGTTCAATCGGCCTTTATCGCCTTTCCACCCAGCGTCGGGAGCGCTCAGTGTGATGATCAGCCGGAACCGGGCAAGTGAACCGCGCAAACGGGCCAGTTCATCCTGAAAAATGATGTCCTGCGAAGTTCGCACGCAATAGATGAGAGTGACAGGCACATCGCGCGCGCGGTCTTCAATGTAACGGAGCATCGCCATCATCGGAGTGATACCGCTGCCGGCTGCGATGAGAACAATGTCGTGGTGGACTTTTTCGTCAAAAAAGAATTGCCCGGCAGGCCCGCTGGCCTGAATCACCATTCCAGGCATCGCTCTCTCATTCAGGAAATCGGAAGCGTATCCGTTTTTAGTTCGCTTCGGAGTGATTTCAACATAGTCCGTTTTAAGCGGCGAAGAACAGATCGAATAGCAACGAAAAACCTGCTTGCCGTCGATATTGAGATGCAAGGTGAGGAATTGTCCCGGCTTGGCGACCAGCCGCTTGCCGTCTTGAACGCGAAAACAGAGCGTGTTGGCGTCGGGTGTTTGCGCTTCGCTGCGGATAAGTTCAAGAGAAAACGTGTCGGAATGCGATTTCACAACAACCGGCGGCGATGGCTGCGAAGAAGTAGAGGGATTGCTGGCCGGTGAGCCTGCCGGGCGAAGAGCTAAACTCACGAGAAAGAGGCAGAACACGACAAGGAGCATGGTCGAATACTTCACAATCGAACTTGCGGAATTTATCTTCCCCAATGCGTATGGCAACACACGGATAAAGACCAACACGGCCGAGATGGCATAGATTGACAACCCAAGCGGCAAAAGTACCGAGTGATGGTTTTTGTATTTCCGGGCGATCATTACCTTCAAAAAGAGAAGAGGAGCAAGCAAAATGGCCAGATCCATGTGTATGGCCGCATCGCCAGCCAATGCTTCTGGCGAGCCTATGAGACGCTTGCTCATAAACCAGACCATCACTGCGAACAAACCAATGAACAGATAGCCGCCGGCGCGGTGCAGTGCGATTGCTCGCGCCCGCATTCGCGGCGCTTGCGCCGGGCGGGAACTCTGCATCATCGTGATGACGTTGAAAGTAGCCAGCGCGACAAAGAAAAGACCCAGGGAGACGCTCAGGCCTGCTTTCATGATGAGGTTGTCTCCTTTTTCGAAATAGATTGAGTCGCGGCCGTTCCGCCTGAGCTCTGCTGTTCTTTGCAGAGACTGCTCGCCTTCCCGGTCGCCGCAAAGATCGCGACCAGCAGCACGCCCGCAACAATGTTCATTGAACCGGGTCTTGATACGGAGGGAAGAAAGCGGCAGAGCCTCTTCCGTTTATGGCTCTACGACGAGCTGGCCTTTCATTCCGCCGTGCCCGATGCCGCAACGATTGCAGCAGTGGAAGGAGTACGTCCCCGGTGTGCGCGCCACGAATTCGACAACGGTCGGAACCCCCTTTTCGAGCTTGAAGCAGTCATCATTCGAGCTGAAGACCAGTCCCGGCTCGCTCTTCTTGTCCGATCCGTCAGGACTGAGATTGATCTTGAAGCCGTGCGTCTTATCGAGAGATGTGATTCTTAGCTGAACCTTGACGCCCCGCTTTACGCGGATTGGCGATGGACCGTATTCATACTTCTTTGCCGAGACCTCAATGACCTGTACTTCCTGGTCCGCTGGAGAAGTGTTCGCCACCCGGGCGAAGCCGGCAGTGACCGTAAGTCCGCTCAGCAACAACGACGCAATCCGAAGTACGCTACGCAATTGAATTCCTCCACGAAAGCAGCAAAAAACGCGAGCAACCAACCGGGCATCGAGCTTAATAGCCCGAACTCGAAGAACCCTGGTCTCCGCCGCCAATGACCGGACAGCTGTCGAATTCCTTCCAGGTCTCCCGGCCTTTCAGAAATCCGTCTTTCAGCTTTAGCAACAACACCCGCTGGAACTGCGCGCCGCTTTTAGCGGATGTTTGGCTGTTAAGGCATACGAAAATTCCGGATTTCTGCGCTTCCAATACCTCGATCGAAATCTTTGCCGCGCCTTGCGGGGAATCGAGCAGCGCTTTCTTTTCGTCGATTTCTCGCGCCACATATCCATAATCGCCGAATGTTTTTTTGCCTTTTACCAGCTTCGGGCGAATCGCGGACGGAAGCGTTGCTACGTCGACTTTCTCGAACACGAACGCAGCTACCTTTTCCGTCGGATAAGCTGCATCGTTTCCTGCGAAAAGCAGCGGCGCGAATGCGAGACCGATTACGCCATACAGTAGTTTCATAATTTTCCTTCTGCTCCTGGACTCCATCCGTTTCGGACACAGCCCAAAATCTGATTGCTGCTCTAACCAGGACCGTTTACGCCGCTTAGGAAACCTCCCAAGTGCGCGGTCAGACCGACGATCGCAAAAGCCAAAAATTCAATTGCCAAGCGATAATTCGGTAAAGCCTCTGGCCGTTTCCGGCCGCGCGCGTGCACCCACCACACCAGCCAGATCATCACGGTCGACACGAACGCGAGGACCAAGTGTTCGAGTAGAGTGCCTTTCAATTTTTGCCCCTCGAGTGCGAACTGCCAGGCGAGGATGCCCGTGGCGAGCACCGGCACAGTCGAAATCGCCGCCACCAGAAAGTTGAAGTAGGCCGCTTCGGCCAATCCACGCCGCCTGGTCTGCTGTGCCAGAAAATCGAACAGTACGCCGGAGGCAAACAGTGCGATCGGAAAATGGATCAACACCACATGCTGCGCGTGCTTTGCCAACAGCACGGTTTTAAGATCGAAAGGGTTTACGCTCATTGGCCGCTCACTGCACAACGACCGAGCCGGTCATTTTTGGGTGGATGGAGCAGAAGTAGGGATACGTTCCTGCCTTAGTAAAGGTAAACGAGAATTTTTCGTCGGTATCCAATACCTTGGACTTGAACACTTTGTCGTTGCTGACAATCGTGTGCGGAATATCATCACGATTCGTCCAAGTGACCGTCGTTCCGACAGCTACAGTCAAGGTCGCCGGCCCGAAACTAAAGTTATCCACTTTTACTTCCGCGGTTGTTGGCTCGGCAGCCTTCGCTGAGCTGCGCGGCGAAGCTGCCAACAGCAGCAACGTCGCAGCCATCACGGTTGCAAGCAGACCTACAATCCATACAGTTTTTCTAATCATTATCCTTTTCCTTTTTTTTCTTTCCACGATCTGCATTTTGAGAAAATCTCGTCTGCCGGTTCCATTGTTTTTGTGATCGGGCAAATTTCGTCTTTGTTCTTTTTGCCGCAAGCCTCAGCGGCCGACGTGCATTATGGAAGACGCGCAAACCCAACAAAATATTCCGTCGGGTTCACTCTTTTTCGCATGGTGTAACGGTTCGAGAGAGGAGAGGCAGAGCGGCGCGAGTTGTAGCGCCGTAGAGTACGCTCGCGCCGCCGATTAGTGGGATTTGTACTAGTAGACTAGCGCCATGCCTGCCTTATTCCATTCCATACTCTTCCATCTAACTTTGAAATTCGCCTCCACGTCGCCGACCAGCGCCTAGCCGAGGAATTGCGATACCAATCGATGTCCTTCGAGGGACAAAAACGTTACACGGGACCCCCTTCTACAACGGAATAAAGCCCTGCGGAGTGTAGTCAACCTGACCAGAGCGCGGGGTTCTTATTCCCGGGCTCGCCGAAGGCTCGGAGTCCGATCCACAAAAAGCGGATTGCCCTTCCGTCGTTTGTTTGCCTCGCGCAGAGTTAGGTGATGTCCGCCGGGAACTGTCCTATTCGTTGCGCTTGGCAGGTTACTCGTACCACTTCGGAACTCGATTAGTGAAAAGGAGACTCAATGAAAGAAAAGGGAAGCGTCTTTACTGGTGCCAGGAATCGCCGGTCCTTTCTGAAGACCGGAATGGTAGCGGGCGCAGCGACCATCGGCACGGCAATATTGCCTGCCAGCCCGGTAGCCTTCGCCGGACCAGAGAACGATCACGCACCAATCACCAAGGGCGACATCGCAATTCTGACGTTCCTGAGCGCGCTGGAGCAGGTCGAAGCCGATCTGTGGATTCAGTACGCAGAGCTTGGCGGCGCCACGAATCAAGGGCTCTCACCGATCGATTTGCCGTTTGTCGGTGGGCTAGCTCCCAATTACATCACGGCTCTCGAAGTGCTCGACGGCGACATGCCGCAATACATCGCGGACAATACCGACGATGAGATCAGCCACCACCGTTTTCTCAACAACTATCTCGCTTTGAAGGGCGCCAAGACCATCGACCTGAGCGAATTCGCCACGCTGCCGCCTAGCCAGGTAACAGGCGTCCCGCAAAACGGGAGGCTTACCAACTTGAAGCAACTCACCGTGGATACGACCTGGTGGACGCGCCTGCGCAGCGACAACGCCAATCCCGATTTCGGTGGCACTTTCGAAAACGCAGTTCCCGATCTCGCAAAGGGACAGCATCCCGCCATCCCAGTCAACGACGGCGACTTGGTTCTGAACCCCGACGGCAGCGTCTCCAACCACCTGCAGGCCATTGCCAATACCGCGGGCTTCCACTTTGCATTCATCGAGCAAGGCGGCAGCAGTTTGTATCCCGCGCTTGCCCAGAAAGTATCGAACCTGGAAGTCTTGCGGATCCTTCTCAGTATCGGCGGCTCCGAGATCGCGCACTTCCAGACTTGGCACGACAAAGCCGGCAACGCCACTAACATCACCGACGGCAATCTTACTTTTCCCAACCTCAACAGTGCGGTTGATCCTAACACCGGTGCCAGCGGCACTAGCGTCGCTGACCTGTTCCAGACCAACCTGATCATGCCCGAGCCGACATTGTTCCTTAACGAAAAGCTCGGTCCCGTTTCCATCATTCGGCCGACTTCCACTCAGCAAGGCGGCGCCGTCGCTTCCGTGAAGAGCTTCGTCGACGATGGGCTCTTTCTCGATCCGGCAACCAATAAAAATACCGGGATCGTGCAAGTTCTTTTCGCTCTGGCGGAAAAAGCCGATGCCGCCCGGCGCACGTTCTAACCGCGAAGAACCGGGGCACAGCCTTGCCAGTCCGCAAGACAGCGATGGTGTGCCCTCATTCGGTCAGAAGATTTTATCCATTGCGCGGAATGAAATAGAGTCCGGCGCAGTCTAGTCAGAGTAAGCACGTTCGAGGGCGGCGCGGTTTTCTTTGACTCTCTCCCCGCGCCGCCCGTTTTTTTAGCCGAAGTTATTTTTTTAATTCTTACTTGGGAATTTTCTTTTGGCTGTTGCGGTATAGCAATCTGCAACAACGGGCGGGGCGCCGCCGCGCCGCCACCGTCCCGCTTGGAAACTACGAAGGGGAAATCATCGATGACTAAGATCTCGACTGCTCTGGCGCTGCTTTGCGCGATTTTTCTGCTGCCTGTTTGCAGCTCTGCTTCACCTTTACCTCATCAGGCTACGGGCTCCTCCTCGGGGCCAGTGGACCCAGTCATCCAGTGGAATCGAAATCTTCTGGTGATCGTTCGCACACCCGGCGCCCAGTCGCCTACCGTCCACCCCACCAGAAGCTTCGCCATCATGCACGCGGCAATCTACGACGCGGTTAACGCGATTGATAGAACGCATCAGCCATATCTGGTTCGTCTGAATGGCGTGCCTCAGAGCGCGTCACAAGACGCGGCGGCAGTGGCGGCGGCTCATGAAGTTCTTGTCGTTCTCTACCCAGCATTCAAGAGTGCCCTTGATGTCGAATTTCAACAGTCCCTGGCGCAAATTCCGGACGGTCCGGACAAAGTCCAAGGTGTCAGCGTAGGCCAGACGGTTGCCGATAGCATTCTGGCTCTGCGAAGCAACGACGGCTCGAATGCCCAGCCGATTCCCTATGTTTTCGGCAAGGCTCCGGGAGATTATCAATCGACGCCGCCCAATTTCCCGTCCCAGCCGCAATTCACGCACTGGTCTCGTGTGACTCCCTTCGCCCTACAAAGTGCCAATCAGTTTCGGCCCGGCCCTCCGCCCCTTCTGACCAGCGACGCCTATAGCGATGCCTTCAACCAGATTAAATCGTTGGGAATTGCCGGCAGCACAACGACTGCGACTCCAGATGAAGCGCTGACTGGAAAGTTTTGGAATGGTGCTATTCAAAACTATTGGAACGAAATTTCACAAACCGCCTCGTTGGCCCACAATCTGACCACACCGCAGAATGCCCGCTTGTTCGCGCTGCTTAACCTGAGCCTTGCAGACGACGTGATTGCCTTTTACGACGCCAAATACACCTACAATTTCTGGCGGCCGGTGACCGCCATTCGCGCTGGCGATGCCGACAACAATCCTGAAACAGTGGCCGATCCGAATTGGCTCCCGGAAGCAGGTAAGACCGCGCCCGACCCATCCTATCCCGGAGCGCACGCGGTCATAAGCGCAGCCGCCGCTGACGTGCTGATTTCCTTTTTCGAGCGCGATCGTTTCGAGCTAACCGTTACGTCTGAAGTTCTCCCCGGAGTCGAGCGTTCGTTCACCAGCTTTTCCTCGGCCGCCGAAGAAGCGACCTTGAGCCGCATTTTCGCCGGACAACACTTCCGCTTCGACTTAACTACGGGCCACCGTCTCGGCCGCGAAATTGCCGACTCTGTGGTGGATAACTTCTTGGCGCCCGTGCACCGCAAAGACGAATCCGACGACAGGTGATCGAAGCAAACCCGCGGCTCGCTTTTCCCTGGTGCTGCGTACCCCCCTCGGCGCGCACGGCCAGACTGCTTGGAAGTCTGGCCGTGCAGGACTTCAGGAACTCCGAATCGCATGCCGCGAAGCTTCTGACGGTTTAACGTTCGAGAAAACGAAGTCTTCGAAACAGTTCGGCATTGGATTCACTACAACCCGGCAGTAGAGGATTTTCGTCGCCGGCGCACTTTCCTACAGCATCTCCCCGCACAATGTGAAGCGCCTCATCCGCTTTAGAATGCGTTACTCTGTAGCGACGCGCCCAGCGCACTTGTGTACCCCAGCCGGGGGGCAAGCTATGAGAGCGATTGCAAAGTCCTTCAAGATTCTTGCACCGGGAAACTCATTGCAGCGCAGAACTGCCTACAGTCTCGCGCTGGTGAGGTTGATCCTCGCGCCGGTCATTTTTCTCGCGATTTACTACCTGTTCCGCATGGGATGGATTGTTGACCGCATCGTGAACGTCGATGCCCCCGCGTCGGCGCTTGCACAACAAGCGTCCATCGAAATGTTGGAAGCGCGTCGCGCCGAACGAAATTTTCTGCTGCTCCATGATGCCACCGACCTGGCAGCGAACCATGATGCCGTCGCCAAAGCCGAGCAGACCCTGCGGGACATTCAAAACCTGGAAACCAACGACATGGAGACAGTGCAAAAAGCTTCTCAAGCCCTCGCCCTGTACCGCCAGCAATTCGCGGAAGCGGTCGTCGCCGTGGACCGCCCGGGACGGACCTCAACCGACCGTATCCAGACCGTGGTCCGCGACTATGAGCGCGATTTGAACGAGCTCCTGCAGCGGTCACGACGCGTCAGCCGCGAACACTTGATGGAAGAGCTACGTCAGCGCGTCAATTCGTTTGAAGACCAGATTTCCAAAACAACCGAAGAAACCAATCCGGATCTGCAGCGACTCACGCAGGATTTGCAAAATTCCAGCGATCAAGTTCTCCGCCAGACTGCCCAATTGGAAGCGGTGAACTGGACGCGCGTCAAAAGCGACCACACCCAGGCAAGAAACTTGCTACACGAGGCGGAATGGGCGCTCTCGGTCGTTTCGGTACTCACACTGCTCATCAGCATCTGGGTCAGTTACATTCTGCCGCGTCAGGTGGTCAAACCCCTGTTGAGCCTGAAGGAAGCAATCGATCACGCAGCGGCAGGAAACTATGAAATTGAATTTGACGTACAAGGGAAAGGCGAAATCGTCGACTTGGTCGAAAGCTTACGGCGAATGCTGGACTCGCTGCGAATGAAAACGCAGCCAGAAAAGATTTCTTCTTCTTCGTGATTCATTGCGGCAATGGTTTCGCGGATCCAACATATTTGTCGGCTCCGCCGTAATAAAACAGCCACTGGTTTTCTCTCTTCGCCATGCCCTCGACGAATACGACGTTGGGCACTTGCCCATTTTTCTCCCATTCTCGTTCTGGCTCGAACGCCGGCTGTTCATTGGAAAAAAGAATGATGGCGACTAACCGAGGGTACCCTGCAGCACTTCACGCAGCACTTCCTGCTTTTGCGGTTCCAGTTTCTTCCCGCGGGAAGTCAAATAAAAAACGTCGATCGCCTTCTGGCCTTCGGTATCAATCAGCGCTACCTCAATGTTGCAATCGAGCCGCGCCAACGCCGATCCCATGTCGTAGAGCAATCCCGCGCGATCCTGAGTGACAACTTCCAGCAGCGTGCTGTGCGCGGACGCCGCATCGTCGAAGCTGACTCCGGTTGTGACCGCGACCTTCGGCGGCCGCGCCCGGCTGGCCGATTCGCGGCTTTGCAATAACGGCTCCAGCGCCGTTTTTCCGCTCAGCACCTCCGCCAGAGAAGTCTGGAAGCGCTCGACCTCGCTCGGATTCAATTCCAGCGTGCGATGCAAATCGGTAAAGTGAAATGTATCCAGCACCACGCCGGCCGCGTTCGCAAACGCATCGGCCTTGATAATGTTCATGCCCCAGGCGGCAAGCACTCCTGCGATGGTCGAAAAAAGTCGCGGACGGTCCGCGGTCAGCAACGTCAGCGAGAATCCGTGCCGTTCGGCTTTCAATTCCGTCTGCAACGGCGCGTGGCTGAGTTTCCGGTACAACAGGAAATGCCCCGCAATCTCCGCCGCCGAATGTACCGCCAGATAGCGCCGCGGGAAACCGTCGAGGAAGCGTTCGATCTCCGTTTTTGGCGCGCCGCCTGCCGCCGACTGAATCTGCTCCAGCAGCGAACTTTCGTCCGATGCATGCAACCGGTCGCGGTCCAGGCTGCGGCTCAGATGATTTGCTGTCGCCACAAAAAGTTGCCACAGCATTTCCGCTTTCCACGGCGTCAACGCTTCCGGATTTACGGCATGAATATCCGCGTAGGTCAGCAGGCACAGCCGTTGCAATCGCTCCAGTGTGCCCACGGTCGCCGCGAATGCCGAGACTGTCGCCGGATCAAAAATGTCGCGCCGTTGCACCGTCGCGGACATATCCAGATGGTGCTCGATCAAAAACCGCACTTCGGCTTCTTCTTCCGGCGATAGTTCCAGCCTTGAAGCCGCGCTCGCCAGCGCCGTCAAACTCCCTTGCACATGATTTTCAACCGGCATCCCTTTGCCGGTGTCGTGCAGCAGCAATGCAAAAATCAGCAAATCGCGGCGCTCCTGCATTTTCCAGATCGGTGCGAACGAAGTTCCTCGCGCGTCAGGTGGCTCCGCTAGCGCCTGCAAGTGTTCAATGGTACGCAACGAATGTTCGTCCACCGTGTAGCGATGATAGAAGTCGCGCACCACCAGCGAATCGATCGCGCGCATCTCCGGCAATATCTCCATCAAAATTCCCAGCCGGTGCATCGGCCGCAGCGCCATGCCCGGATAATCCGCCGCAAGAATCTCTTTCAGCGTGTCCCAACTCATAGTCTGATTTCGTGCGGCAAGCTCGGAATGCGACACTACGTAGTTGATAATGCGCTCGGCGTCGCGGCTCAGCACGATGCCCGTGCGCGCCGCTTCGGTGAAAAGGGAATAGATGATCGAGCGGTCCGCGAGCGCCGGTTGATCCAGAATTTCAAATTGTCCGCTGCGAATTGCAAAATGCGCTCCGCTGGGCGCTTGGTCCGGCCGCGTTACGCTCCTGGCCGCGCTAAACAAACGCTCACGCAGCGATACTGGGTGCGCCATCCTCTGATCCAGATATCGCAGTAGTTGCCGATTCAGCGTGCGCGCGTGCCGGAAATACAGCCGCATCCACTCCGCGGCGTTTCGTTCGATTCCGTCGCGCACGGAAAGCGACCGCTTCGCCGCCTCTTCCTGCATTTCATAAGTCAGCGTGTTGTCGTTGCGCGCGTTGCTGTAATGCAGCAGGCAGCGAATCGCACTTTGAAACTCGACCGCATCCCTGGCCGATTCTTCATCCGCGGCCGTCGATCCCCGCAGATCCGGCCGATCACCCAAAATTTGCCGCAACCAGAACGCCGCCTGATAATCCCGCAGTCCCCCCGGCGCTTCCTTCACGTTCGGCTCGAGATGAAAAATAGTATTGCCATAACGCGCCAGGCGTTCTTTCGTCAGCCGATGCAGTTGAAAAAAAAGAAACGACCGCGATTGCTTTTCACTGGGCGGCAGAACCCGCTTGTCCAGCTTGTCGAAGAGTTCCTGATCTCCGGAAAGGAATCTGCGATCGAGCAGCGCCAGATGAAATTCCGCATTGTCTTCTTCAATCCGTTTGCATTCGTCGATGGTCCGCCCCGCACTGCTCACGCGGAATCCCAGATCCCACATGGTGCGCGAAAATTCGGAAATGAACGGGCGGAACTCCGCCTCGGTTTTTTCGTTCTCGAACAGAAACAAAATGTCCAGATCGGAAAACGGGAACAGCATCCTACGGCCGTAGCCGCCCAGCGCCAGCAGCGCCAGTCCTTCGTTAGGCGTATCGTGCACTTTCATTACGTCGGCAAAAATTTGCTGGATTATTTTGTCCGCAAGCTCGCACAGCGCGTGCAGCGTCTCATTCGCGCCAGCTCCTGCACCGAACTTCGCGCGAATCTGCTGACGTTCCGCTTCAACTTGCGGTGCGATGACATTCAGTGGTTTTGCAGGGCCTGCCATTTTCCTTGCTTTGGGCTTTTCCGGCGGGAAACCGGGTCGGGTGGCGGTTGACACGAACTCAGAGTGCGCTTTCGCCGCGCTCTTCATTGCGGATGCGGATCGCCTCTTCCACCCGCGATATAAATATTTTACCGTCGCCAATCTTTCCTGTCTTGGCGGTTTTCAGGATTGTGTCCACGACGGTATTCACCAGCTTGTCGGGCAGCACCATTTCCAGCTTGATCTTTGGAAGCAGATCCACCGTGTACTCGCGCCCGCGGTACACTTCGGTGTGCCCCTTCTGCCGCCCGTGGCCGCGCACTTCGGTCACCGTCATTCCTTCAATGCCCACTTCGCGCAGCGCGTCCTTCACCGATTCGAACCGTGATGGCTGAATGATGGCTTCCAGTTTCATCATGGATTTTCTGTCTCGCCCTCCGCTGCGTTCCTGCGATTCCGTTTTCTAGGACTCCAAATAGTAGGCTTCTTCGCCGTGCTGCGATATATCCAGCCCTTGCGTTTCCTGCTCTTCGTTTGCGCGGAAGCCCGTAACCAGATCCGTGATTTTCAAAATGACAATGGTGCCGATCAGTGCAAAGCCCCAGGCAACCAGCACGCCAACCAGTTGGTTTCCCACCTGCGCCCAGTGGCCGTCCCGTCCGCCCACCGGATGGCCCGGACCAAAAATCGGATTGACGATTTGCTGCGCAAAAACGCCCGTCAGCAGCGCGCCAATCGTTCCGCCCGCGCCGTGTACGCCAAAAGCGTCCAGTGCGTCATCATACCCGAAGACCGCCTTCACCCGCGTCACCATAAAGTAGCTAAGTACTCCCGCCGCCAACCCGATTACCATCGCCGGCATCGGACGCACAAATCCCGCCGCAGGAGTAATCGCCACCAGCCCCGCCACCGCTCCGGAAATCGCGCCCAGCGCGCTGGCCTTTCCATTCTTGAACCACTCCGCTACGCTCCATCCGATAGCCGCCGCCGCTGCGCCTAGGTGCGTCGCCACAAATGCGCTTGCCGCCAGCCCATTCGCCGCCAGCGCGCTCCCGGCATTAAATCCAAACCATCCTACCCACAGCAAACACGCGCCAATAAAACTCAGCACCAGGCTGTGCGGCGGCATCGGCTGCCTTGGAAATCCGATTCGCTTGCCCATGTACAAGGCGCAAACCAGCGCAGAAACGCCCGACGAAATGTGCACCACCGTTCCGCCCGCGAAATCCAGGCACGGAAATCTTCCGCCTGCCGCGTTGAGGAATCCGCCTTTGCCCCACACCATATGCGCCAGTGGAGCGTACACAACAAAAAACCACAGCGTCATGAATAGCACCGTTCCGCTGAACTTCATCCGCTCTGCGGTCGCTCCAGTGATCAGCGCGGGTGTAATCACCGCGAACATCATCTGGTAAATCATGAACGTCAGGTGCGGAATCGTTCCGGCATAGTCAACATTCGGGTCCATGCCCACGCCACGCAGAAATGCGTGCGAAAAATTGCCAATGATTGGCCCGTCACCGCCGAACGCCAGGCTGTACCCCACCAGCGCCCACAGCAGGCTAATCAGCCCCATCATCGCGAAGCTTTGCATCATGATCGCCAGCGTATTCTTCCGGCGAACCAACCCTCCGTAAAACAATGCCAGCCCCGGCCCGGTCATCATCAACACCAGCGCCGCACTGGTCAGCATCCACGCGTTGTCGCCAGCGGCTTGCGCCGCCGTCACCCGCTGGTCCAACTGCGCCAGCTTGTCGCTAACTTCCGTCGAAACTTCTGCATGGGAAGCTGCATTTGCGGAGGCGGGAGAACTTGCGGCGGGAGCCTGCTGCGCCGAGAGGGGAAGCGCCAGCATCAAAACACCAATCGCAAACCAACAACACAACACTGCACGTTTCATCACTCGTAGCACTCCGCTGCGTTGGAATTGCACTACCGGGGACCGCCCATCTGGCATGCGGCATTATACGCACCCGACGCAATCCGCTGACTCCGAAATTTTAATTTCCACAATCCATTTTTCCGATAGTCCTTCTCACCTTCCTTTGCCCCGTTCTCTTTGCCGGTTCGCCGAGGGTTGTATGCTCCATTCCTCTACGTCATTTATCTCCCTTATTTCCGACCCTCGCCGCCTTTTAATTCACTTACATAGCGATCCGCATCCCGCGTCGGCTGCGGAATACGTCGCCCATCGCAAACCGAAAACACGAATCGCACCGCGCTCTCCAGCGAAAATGCGGTGCCCCTGTGAAACATAGACCGGTTTCACGCCTGCCCGAGTCCGCAACGCCGCGCCAATTCTTTCTTCACCGTCCATCATTGCCGTCCACTCGCCTTTTTGATTTCCGATCGGCCCGTGCGTCCCAATCAAAATACTCTTCGCGCAGCCAATCGCCGGGCGGTCCAGCACGATTCCCAGATGAGTCGCCAGGCCCATCCGCCGCGGATGCGCGTACCCCTGCCCATCACAAAACAAGAGATCCGGCATCACGCGTAATTTTCCCAGGGCAGCCAGCAGCGCCGGAATCTCCCGAAAACTCAAAAATCCCGGCACATACGGAAACCGCAGACCCAGTTCCGCGTGCGTTGCACAAACGCGGCATCCAATCCCGCCACCGTTCGAATCTCTCCGAACTCGTTTCGCCTACCCACTTTTTCGCGCAATTTCTCCTGAATCTCCCGCGCCTGCACGATGCCGATGTCCCATTCGTGCGTTATTCCCGATCTCATTTGCCAGCCGTGCCTCGCCTTCGGGTTCCAGGGCTTGTTTTACAAGCCCTGATGTGAGGAAGTTGTCTTACAAACCCTGGCATGACATCGTATAATGCCCTCTTGCATCAGACCCTTACGAACTCTGACATAAAAAGGGTTCAGGGTTTGTGTTTGCGAACTGACATAAAAATGACCCAACACGCTCCCATCGAAATCAACGTCCACGAACAGGACGGCGTTCGCATTTTTGACCTCCACGGCCGCCTCACCATCGGCGACTCCAGCGACCAGCTCACCACTGCTCTCACTTCCGTCCTGCAGGAAGGCGCGCGCAAAGTCATCATCGACCTCAACGGCGTGCCGCAGATCGACAGCTCCGGTATCTCCACACTCGTTCGCATGTCCGTTTCCCTCGGCCGCGAAGGCGGCATCCTCCACCTGGTCTGCAAACCCGGCCGCGTCCTCGACGCCCTCACCGTCACCCGCCTCGTCGAAGCCATCCCCACCTTCGACAACCTCGCCAAAGCCTCGAAGTTCGATCGGCCCGCAACGGGTTCGGCGTCACACTAAGCGCAGGTTAGTGCGACATTCGGCAAGACTCGGCCCGCTTTGTAGTCGTCATCCCGAGCGAAGCGAGGAATCTATCTTCGGTCGCAGCCAATATTCAAACCGTTTCTTCCCCAGCGTCACGGCCACATACCTCCCGCCGCTGCCGGCCATTCAACACCGCGGAATTTCGTGATAGCCTTCCGCCATGAAACGAGCCCAGCCAGCTTGTGTACGTGTCTGTTCCTTTCTTCTGGTGTTGCTGTTTTTCGCCTCCGCCACCGGCGCACAGCTTTCGCGCCTCGATGACCTAGCATCGCGACTCGCCAAGGAACTAAAGCCCCTCAATCCGCATCTCGTTGCCGTCGCCGATTTTCGCTCGTCCGACGGTGCCGCCACCCCGCAAGGCCACTACTTCGCTGCAGTCTTCTCGGACTATTTGCGAGGCCACGCTAAAAAGAAATTCACAGTTGCGAACCACATGGATTTTGACAGAGACTTGGGAAAGCTTCACATTTCTGCCGCCACGTTTGCATCCGCCGGTGCCGTTCGTTCCAATGCGTCTCTTATCGGAGCGGACGTCGTCGTGACCGGAACCGTGGACCATAACGCGGGTTCTCTCCGGATTGACATTGTTTCGGTTCGCATTGCCGATCAGAAAAGTTCCCGTCAACTCAGCCAAACACTCTCAGCCAACGAGTTTCTCGAGAGCATGGCAACCCCTTTTCCAGCCGGCGTACTTAAGGCCGGCATTGCGGGGGTAAGTTTACCCACATGTATTCAGTGCCCGGACCCACGATACTCGGATCTTGCACGACGCCAGAAAATTTCGGGGGACGCAGTCTTGATGGTTTTGGTCTCCAGCGGCGGGGCGGCTGAAATAATTCATCCAGTTCGCCTTTTGGGCTACGGTCTGGACGAACAGGCGTATTACGCCATCAAGAATTGGAGATTCAAAGCTGCGACCACGGAAGAGGACGGCAAACCCGTAGCGGTAATCGTTCCCGTTCAGGTTACGTTCCGCCTGTATTGAGCGCGTCATCCAAAATCCACTCTTCTGGCCTTTTCGCGCCGTTGCCCGACGTGATAGGTTCATGATATGTAACGGCGCACCCTGCTCTCGATACTCAGTGTTTCCTTACTCGCATCGACGTCGATCTGCCTCGCCGCCAACGCTCGCTGCCAATCCCTCGACCTGCTCCTCAATAAGTCCGACAAGGCAAACCTCGATTTAGGGGCGTTGCACGTCGCGCAAAAGATTCAAGAAGCCAAACTCGGCGAGAGACAGCCAACAATCCTCGTCATCGACTTCTATCGTGGTTCAGCCGGAACCTCCTCGCTCCTGGGCTCGCAGCTCGCGGACCGCTTCTCGGAGTCTCAATTTCTCACGAGGATTTCGCGTTTTGGACCGAAATGTTCTCAAGAGTTTCTTGACCCGGGAATGGACCACACTTGAATCGCTTCAGAGCAACGGAGTTTGTTTGGGGATTGGACGCGAGGTAGGCGCGACTGGGGTCATTACCGGCAAAGTATTCGAAGAAAACGGCTTCATCGCTCTAAGAATTCACCTTGTAGGCTTTGGCCCAGCTGGCAAAGACGACGATATCATTAGCGACCACGATGAAAATGTCCGACTGACCGAGACCGAACAGTTGAGGGACATGCTTTATCAACGAGGCCACGACTATTCCCGCGGTCCGGACCAGATACCGGAAGAGCCGGGAGTGCTACGTTCGGGCGTCGATGGAGCCGGGATGCCCTCTTGCATGTACTGTCCGGTTCCGCAGTATTCCGATGCTTCCCGAGCCGCGAAAGTCCAAGGTACTGTTGTCCTCTCAGTTGTTGTGACCAGCGAAGGGAAGACGGACTCAATCTACGTCGTCAAGGGAGCCCCTTTTGGCCTGACCTCGCAAGCAATCAAGGCGGTCCAGAAGTGGAAATTCCGACCGGCGCAAAAAGACGGCAAGCCCGTCTCCGTTCGTGTCCCGATCGAAACGACATTCCGTCTGTATTGAGAGTTTGGCCGCGAAATAAGTGCTTCAAGATGGCGAGCCACTGAGGTCTTGCCGGCAACCGAAAACTAATTACTGAAGACTTCCTCACCCGCTCTTCTTCCACTTCGCCAGCATCACCTGCGCAAGATTCCGCTTACCAAGGAACAGATTCCGAACCTTCTCTGGTGATACACTCCTCCGCATGAATTCTTGCCCGTCGTCCTGGCAGCGTCTTTTCGTCAGTCATACTGCGCTTTTCCTGTTTGTCGTTTGGGCTGCTATGGCTCAGCAGCCCGGTGTCGATAAACCAAAAGAAGAAATCGCAACTGCTGGCCGCGATGGCGTAGGTATGCCAGCGTGCAAATATTGTCCTGACCCAGAATATTCTAAGGAAGCAAGAAAGAAGAAGTACGAAGGCGTCGTAGTTCTTTCCGTTGTGGTGACCACTGAAGGCAAGGCAACCAACATCCAGGTTACCAAGGGTCCGGGGTTGGGCTTGGATGAAAAGGCAGTCGACGCCGTGCGCAAATGGAGATTCAAACCGGCAATGAAGGACGGCAAGCCCGTGCCCACAAAGGTGCCCATCGAAGTCACTTTTCGCCTAAAGACCTAGGATGAGCAGCCAAGCAATCGGCTGCTATTTGAGGCTCGGATCTTTGAGTCTCAGCCGCTCTTTTTGAGTTCGGCCAACACCAGCTTGGCGACCTCTTTTAGGGTTTCAAACACTCCGGCTCCGGTAATCGCCACACCTTCCAGGACCGGCTCGCCTTTTTTCTGCAGATGCTTCGTCAACACATCCACCGGAAGCGCATTCGGCAAATCGCGTTTATTCAACTGCAGCACGTACGGAATCGTGTCGAACTTTAGGTTGTGTTCTTTCAAATGTTCGTGCAGGTTTTCCTGCGTTTCAAAATTTGCGTCCAGCCGCTCTTCCTGCGAATCCGCCACAAACACCACGCCGTCCGCGCCTTTCAAAATCAGCTTGCGGCTGGCCTCATAAAACACCTGCCCAGGCACCGTATATAAATGAAAGCGCGTTTTAAAACCGCGCACCGTTCCCAGATCCAGCGGCAAAAAGTCAAAGAACAGCGTGCGGTCCGTCTCCGTCGCCAGCGAAACCATTTTTCCTTTTTGATTTTGCCCCGTGTGGTCGTAGATCCACTGCAGGTTTGCGGTCTTTCCGCCCAGACCTGGACCGTAGTACACCAGCTTGCAGTTAATTTCGCGCGCAGGAAAATTGATGAAAGGCACTTTGTCTTAACCCGTTTCAGTTCCAAGACTTATAGCACACGCGCCAGGCCCGTCCAAATGTGCTGCACTAGATTCAGCCGGCCATCGGCGCGGCATCGCCAATCGATCCAGCCGTCCTCCCGGCGTGACCAGCCGCGTTCCGAGCGCAGCGAGAACTTCCCTCTCTCCGAGCGATCTCTGCGAGGAGAAATCTCTCTTCGATTGTCGAATCGCCGACCACCACGCGCCGCTATAGTAGTCTCCGCGACAACCCCCATCCTCGCCCAGCCTATTTTTGCCCGCTGCTCCCGTCTGGTAACGCCAGTCCCCCGATTCAGCTCTTGGATTCGGGCGCTTACAGGACCGGACGCACCAACTCCGCCTCGCACTCGGGCGCATAGGCGGTCATCTCCGGCCGTCCAACCGCAATCTTACCGACTGAAAAACTTTCCACCGGCTGGGGTGCAAAAACCGCAGCAAACTGCGCTAAATCACTTGGAAGCGTGTTCCCCATGGACGGCGCGCCCAGCAACGATGGGAAAACCCGAAACAAATCCACTCGACCCGCCCCGTTTTCCACACTCATCGTAACTACATCAAACCGGTACAACAGACCGCGCAGCCTGCCCATGCTCGTTAGGGAGCAATGCATCGTCCAGAAAATCGGCTGCAATGACGAGGGAATCCGTAATTCCTCGCCGAACCGCAATCGTTCATGCGCCAAGGTTTCGAACCGTGTAAAACGCGGAGCCGCCCGCCTTTCCAGAAGCAGATTGTATTTTCCCAGCGCTCGGGTGTCGTACCATCGGTACACTTCAACCCACATTGCCGGCGTTTCCATCCATGGGTGACGACCGTCGATTGCGCTTCCGTCAAAAATGAGAAACCGTGGACCCTTGTCCCGGACCCAATCCGCATTCAGCTTGTCCAAATAGGGTGTGAAAGCCGAATATCGCTGCAACACCGGATAGAGCACTAAATTAAGGTCGTCCACGACGGCATGGTTGTACCCCATCGAAAGCGACGCGATTGGCTCGCGCTGCACGATCGCTTGGATCTCGGGTTCCAGTCTGTTCTCGGCTGTATACGTTCGTTGCGATCTGGCATTCAGCTCCTGCCGCAAATTGCCGAAGTTCACTGCATGCCAGGCGAGAAGCGGCCCAGCGATACCTGTAACTCTAACGATCGCAGCCCTTTGCCCCAGTCCAGTCACGTAAACGTGGGAAACGATCAGGAGCAACGCCGCCGCGATCACCGATAAGCTTATTGTGGACCGGCCGTCCAGCGTCGCCGAAAGCGCCACTAGCCCCAACGCGACGGCCACAAAACCGAAGACATACACAATATGTAGATCCTGCCGCACCGTGGCGTGCTTCACGTTTATTAAGAGCGGCGCAGCAAATAGCAGGCTGAGGAAGAGCGCCGTCCGTCGATCGAGTTTCGCAAGAAGGATCATTGCGAGCACAAGAAGACCCGCCGCCCCAAACACGGCCTGCAGTTCTCGACCACCGCCCGGCAAAGCCATGGCCACGTTGTAACCCGTTGCCAATTCCAAACTCGATCTAATGTACGTAGCAAACGCAGACCAGGATCGGATCGAGAGCCAGTAACCCATTCCCGAAACGAATGTTGGCACCGTCACAGCGAGTACCATGTCGCGACGGGCACTCGAACCGTCGTGGAGCGCGCGGGCAATTACAAACCCGCCCAGCGCCCCAGCGACCAGCATTACACCAACGAATTGGATCAACGGAAAAATGCCCAACATCACCAGGGCGGTCACATAGCGGCTCATGCCCCCACGCAGATGGAACTGCACCAGCAGAACGAGACCGCCAACGAACAACAAGCCTCCCGGTCCCAAGGGATTAGGCAAGTGGTGGTACTGCGGCCCCGAAAGCCCTACAAATAGAGAGAAGAAAGCTAGATTTCTCAGCGGTCGACGCCCGCGGAAAAATACATCCCACAGGATTGCGCACAACAAAATCCAAAGCGCCGCCTGAAAAAAAAGTCCGGCAGCCAGGTTGTTGCCGATGTCCATGGGAGCTGCAAGATATGCCAACGGTCCCGAGGTCCAATCGATGTCGCGGCCGAATACCAGGTGATGGGTAGCGCCATAATTCAGGGCAAAAACCCAGGTATTGTCCCAATCGTTCAAATTAAATGGCCAGTACCGGACCGGACAAAACACCATCAGCAAATATACGAACAGGACCCAGCGCGTTGTGTAGTTCACTCCATCAAGCAGCTTTTTTGGCGGGAAACCTTTGAACATTCTGCGTAGAACCCCAAAATGTGTGGCGCCTCACCAGTCTCTGTGACAACTCCACCCGCGCCCAGCCCATTTTTCGCCGCTGCTCCCGTCTGGTAACGACTCACACGAATCGCGGCTCGCTAGGAGGTTTGGCTAGTCAGGCATTTTTGCTCTGACTTCTTAGTATCTTAATAGTATCCTGAATATACAATAACCTAACGATCCCCCGCCCCAACGCTGCCAACAAGCTAAACCATTTCTTTTGATAGGCTTGCGCACCTGGGATCGGCCGTAAATCAGAACTGTATTGTTTTCAGAGGTTTGCGCACAGTTGAGGGCAAAATACGGGGGTGGCATACTCCTGCGGCTATGTCGCGGGCCGGATCTTTCGTGCCACGACGCACCTACATTTCTCGACGCGTTGACCTAACTACCGCACGTCTGCTAGAGTGCCTCGCATGGTTAAGGCTAAAAAGTCTAGGTCGGGCTCTTCGGTTCGCCGCAAAGGGCCTGCCAAGGCGCAGAAAAGAAAGCCCTTAGCTCCTACCCATCCGCCCCAACGCGGAGGTGTTGAAATGGTCGATCCCCTGGTGCAAGCGCAGATGAAGATCTACGACGAAGCACTCAGCCTGTTTCATCAACAGAAATTCCAACGCGCCAAGCAAGAACTGGAAAAAGTTGTCGTTGGCCCCAGCAAGGAACTTGCCGACCGCGCCCGCATGCACATCAAGATCGCCGAACAGCGCATGAAGCCTTCCCAGGAACAGAATCCGCGCACGTTTGATGAGCATTATCAGCGCGGCGTGGCCATGATGAATCTTGGCCGCTGGGACGAGGCCCGCGAAAGTCTGGACAAAGCGCGCAAGCTCGCGCCAAAAGCCGATCACATCGTTTACGCGCTTGCCGCGCTCGATTGTCTCACCGGCGAGGCTGACGCCGCGCTCGCCAATCTGAAAATCGCCATCGAATTGCGCGGCGCCAACCGCTATCACGCCCGCAACGACGAGGATTTTGCTTTCCTGCAGGAAGATCCCCGCTTCACCGAACTGCTCTATCCGGAAAAAGACGGGGGCTACTAGTATCGTGTTGCGATCTATCTAACGCGCAAGTTTTTTAATTCTATGCCGGCAATCTTCCTTCGCGTTTCTTCTTTCAACTAACGTGAAGTCAGCTGTCCACCTTCTGGCGCACTTGTGAAAAAGAACATTCGCCGATCCCTTTCGTCATCGCACGGAATTCGCGTGGTTGCTCTTGGCGGCGGTACCGGACTCTCCGCGCTTCTTCGCGGACTGAAGCTACATGTCGTCCCGCGCCATGATCCCTATCCCACCGCGCAGCGCCCGATCGTTGACCTCGCCGCAATCGTCACTGTCACCGACGACGGCGGCAGCTCCGGCCGCCTGCGGCGCGAAAATCGCGTGCTTCCGCCCGGAGATATTCGCAATTGCATGGTGGCGCTCTCCAAGGACGAAGCGCTGCTTAGCCGCCTGTTTCAATATCGCTTCAGCGCGGGCCGCGGTCTCGCCGGACACAACTTCGGCAATCTATTTCTCGCCGCGCTCACGCACATCACGGGAGATTTCGCCGAAGCCGTTCGCGTCTCCAGCCGTGTACTGGCGATTCGCGGGCGCATTTTCCCCTCGACCGTTTCGAACGCGACGCTCGAAGCGATTCTGGAAAACGGTAAACGCGTGCAGGGCGAGACCCGCATCACCGCCAGCCGTTCTCCGATTCGAAAGTTGATTCTCGTTCCGGCAAATGTCCGGCCGCTTACAGAAGCGGTCGAGGCCATTCGCAAAGCCGACCTAATTCTGATCGGCCCTGGCTCGCTCTATACCAGCATTCTTCCCAATCTTCTGATTCCAGATATTTCACAGGCCATTGCACGTTCACGCGCGCCCCGCGTTTACGTCGCCAACCTGATGACGCAGCCCGGCGAAACCACCGACTATTCCGTCGCGCAACATCTGCGCGCGATTCAAAGTCACGTCAAGCCCCGTATCGTTGATTTTGTCGTCGCCAACCGGCAAAAAGTTTCGCCCGCGGTTGCGCGCCGTTATCGCAGGCAGGGAGCTTCGCAGGTCACGGTGGATTCCGAAGGTTTGCGCCAGTCCGGCGTGCAATTGTTACTGGGAAATTTGCTCGAAGAACACGACAAGATCCGCCACGATTCGGCGCGCCTGGCCCGGCTGTTGCTCGACGAATTCCTTCCTGGTACCGCCAGAAAATAGCGTCGTTTCAAGCCTCGTCTCCGGCCTTAGCTTGGCGCATTTTTTTTTGGGCTGAAACTTTTTTCAGCTTTCGACGTATATTCAGCAGCCAAGTACATTCCCTGCGGAGTTTCGGATGAAGATTCGACTTGCCAGGTTCGCTGGATTGTTGGTCGCACTCTGCTTCCTCTCAGTCTCAATCACTCCTGCCTGGCAGGCTCCGCATACAACAGCGGACACAAACCAGGCGAACCAGATGCCTTCGGTCACTACGGTTCCGGAGGCGGCAGGCCTCTCGGACCATTTCGACAGCAGCGCCGCGACAGACGCGTATCTCGCGGAAATCCCGGCCAGTGCGCGCTCTCGTTCCGATGCCTACTTCGAAGGAGGCTACTGGCTGATTCTTTGGGATTTTCTTTTTGCTGTCGTCATGTACTGGGCGTTGTTGCGCTTTCGGGCTTCTGCGGCCATGCGGAATCTCGCCGAACGCAGCACCCGGTTCAAACCGCTGCAGACTCTTCTGTACTGGGCGCAATTCACAGTGCTCACCACGATTGTGGGTTTTCCCCTGGCCGCTTACGAAGGATTTTTTCGCGAATGGAAATATGGTCTCGCCACGCAGACTTTTGCAGGGTGGTTTCTAGACCAACTGAAAGGTCTTCTGATTGGGGTCGTGTTGGGCGGCGTGCTGGCAATGTTACTTTTCGGCGTGGTGCGGAAATTCCCAAACACCTGGCATGTGTGGGGCGCGATTGTGACGCTGTTATTTATGATTTTTGCTGTAACCATCACGCCCGTGGTGCTGGTGCCGATTTTTTACAAGGTGACCAAGCTCGACGATCCGAAAATTACGCAGCCCATTCTTTCGCTGGCAAAGGCCAACGGAATTCCCGCGCACGATGTGTACCAGATCAACGCTTCGCGCGATACCACGCGTATGAGCGCCAACGTGAGCGGGTTCGGCAAAACCATGCGCATCACGCTGAATGACAATTTGCTTCGCCGCGGTTCACCGGAAGAGATTCAATCGGTCATGGGTCATGAGATGGGCCACTACGTCTTGAATCATATTCCGAAATCGATCGAGTTTTTTCTAATCGTGATTGTTGCCGCATTTGCGCTGCTGCGATGGACACTTGACGCCGCGATCAGAAAATGGGGAGCGACTTGGGATGTACGCGGAGTGGGGGACACAGCGGTGCTGCCCTTGGTCATGCTGCTCGCCGCAATATTTGGCTTGGTGATGACGCCAGTCTTCAACACGCAGACGCGCGCACAGGAATACGAAGCGGACATGTACGGACTCAACGCGAGCCGGCAACCCGACGGCTTTGCGCAGGCGGCGATTCATCTGGGCGAGTACCGGAAGATGAGTCCCGGCCCGATCGAAGAATTTATTTTTTACGATCATCCCAGCGGACGAAATCGGATTTTTGCCGCGATGCAATGGAAATCGCAGAATCTAAAACTTTTCATGCCCGCTTCGGCCGCTGCGAACCTGCCCTCGATGGAGAGTTCAGACAAAACGTCCGCCGCAAAATAGAAACTGCCCGGGAATAGTGTGCGAATACCGGTGAAGCAAAACGACTCGTGGCTGGCTGCCGGAGGGACGTCCTGCTAAATTGAGTCCTTCGGATTTGTTGCGGGCTTGCACGCGAATTCGAACACAGTTGGTCCTTTTCGGCGAGGCGAAGCAATGTCCACGTTTGGATTCATTGAATACAAAGAAGGAAATCCGGAAGTGCGCGCGGTTTACGACGACATCATGGCCACGCGCAAAACCGATTGGATCAATAATTTCTGGAAGGCGATCGCGCACGATCCCGCGCTCTTGAAACGCACCTGGAAAGACATCAAGGAAATTATGGCGCCTGGCGCGCTCGATCCGCTGACCAAGGAATTGATCTACGTCGCGGTAAGCGTGACCAACAATTGCAGCTACTGCATTGCCTCGCACACCGCGTCGGCTGTGAAAAAAGGCATGACGCCCGCGATGTTCAAGGAGCTGCAAGCGGTGATCGGCATGGCCAACGAAACAAACAAGCTGGTCGCGGGTTATCAGGTGGCGATAGACGAACAGTTCCAATTGCCGTTTGGCCCGGTGAAATAAGAGCTCCGGCTGCGTTCGAGCGATTGCCGAACGATACGCACACACACTGTTGGCATCCTGAGCCCTAGGCGCGTCTCGACCTGTCCATTGGGACAGGTGTTTCCTCCGTAGTACGCGCGTACTATCGCGACTTTTGCCGCGCAAGGCCAATGTATAAAGGATAAGCGGCGTGGAGTTTCCTCCCAGGGAACCGTCCAACAAAAATTCGCAAGGCAAACAGGTAGCCATGGCTCCAGTCACAAAAGAACCAGAAATATTGAGTTCGACGCAATCGAGCACGGGAACCACACCGCCGGCCGGTCGAAAGGCGCAGCCCGCCGCCGCGGAAATTCCCGTAACCGTGAACGGCGCCCGCAGTGTGGAGGGCACCGATCGCCGCGAACCATTTTCCGAAAAAACGCAGACGGTTCTGGTTTTCGCCAATGGCGGAGTCATTCGCCTTTCCTCGCCGGTGTCCTCGGGACAATTGCTGTTTTTGACCAACGAAAAATCAAGAAAAGAAGTTGTTTGCCAGGTGGTCAAATCCACGAGCTACAGCAGCGTAAGCGGCTACGTCGAACTGGAATTTACCGAGGCCGCGCCTGGATTCTGGGGAATTCGATTTCCCGGCAGCGAAACGCCAGCAAGCGTTCCTGCCGCCGCGAAACCGCTGCCAACAATCCCAACGGCAAAAATTCCGCCACCTGCGGCGAAGCCGGTCGAAGATGCAATCGCGAAAACAAACGTAACGAAAGCACCAGCGCCGGTCTCACCCAATACAATTTCTCCAGCGGTTACACCGACCGCTCCGCCACGCTCAACGCAACATCCCCAGCCATCGGGAGCCATCGCCGCGGACAAACGCACGGATTCCAAGCCTGGTCCGGTCGCAAAGGAACAAGGTTTGTCGGCTGAGCCGAAAATTCCCACGCTATCGGAATTCCTGACGCACGGCGAGTCGGGTCTTGAACTGAAACCTGAACGGGTGAAGCCGGTCCCGCCAGAAGCGAAGCTGGACGCGGCGGCCAAGACCGCGCGCGATCCGGACAAAAAGGAATCGCTGACCAGCTTACTGGTTCCGGCGGCAGCGAAGGAGAATCCCGCTCCCGGCACGTACACATTCGATTTTGCCGCCGATGAAGTAAAAATTCCGGCGTGGCTGGAACCTCTGGCGCGGAATTCCTCAACGGTTTCCGCATCATCCGAAACGAAAATTCCGGCAACACACGATTTGGACGCGAAAGCTCTGGACACGAAAGTCGCGGACACAAGAGAAATCGTCGCGGCGCCCGCTGAGAGTCTGACGTCAGACTCCGATTCGGGTGAACAGCGGCAATTCGAATCGCATTCACAGGAACACGTCGCTTCGGATCGGCAAGCTGTCTTCACAATCGCGGCAGATGGACCCACGCCGAATTTCGGTTCATCGCTGGTACTTGACGACAAATCGGGCGAGGCGGAAGCCAGTTTGAAGGGATCGGGCGCGGGACTGAAATTCGGATTGCTTGCCGCAGGATTGGTGCTATCGGTGAGTGCCGGCTGGTATTGGTATTCGAATCAGCAGCAAAGTGTCGCGGCGAGCGGAACGGCGGCAGTGCCGGCGATCTCCGGCACAACCGCCGCGAACACGCCTTCGCTTCCGACTTCGAACACTTCGTCCTCGAACGCGGCTTCTTCGAACGGAAGTCCTTCGAACGGAACATTGTCGCAACCCGGCAAACCGGCTCTTTCTCCTGACGCAGCAAACCTGGCCGTCCGCCGCGCGACCAATGCGCAAACCGTTCGCGCTGACGGTAAGGAATTTGCAGCCGCAGCAAACGGGACTTCCAAGCCTGCTGCGATAAATGGCAACGTCGAAACAGTCTCCCCTCAGGAGAAAAAACCGGCACTAGGCCATGTGCGGCTGGCGGCACCCGTGGTTGGCAAGCGTTACCTGTCCCGTTCCAGCAATGACGATAACAATGTCGCAGACTCAGCCCCGTCACTCGGTGGCAGCGCTACCGCGTCGGCTGACTCGAGCGTCAACATGCTTGGCACTAGGAGCAATCAGCCCGCGGCTCCGATTACTGTAGGCGGCGACGTAAAGCCTGCGCGGTTACTTAGCTCCGTTGCTCCGGCCTATCCGCAAATGGCGCGAAATCAGCGCATAAGCGGCGACGTGAAAATCGACGCGTTAATCGACGCCAGCGGCCGGGTCTCAGCAACGAAAATAATTTCCGGACCGGCGCTACTGCATCAAGCGGCACAAGACGCTGTAGGGCAATGGAAGTATCAGCCAGCCACATTGAACGGCCAGCCCGCGCCAATGCACCTCACTGTGACCGTGCAATTCAAATTGCAATAAATCAGCCGGCTTACATCGCCAGCACTACGCGGAATTGCGCGTGGCCGCTGAGCATGCGCGCGTAAGCATCGGCAGCTTTTTCCAACGGAAATGTTTCGATCATTGGGCGCACGCCGGTAAGCGCGGCGAAACGCAGGGTGTCTTCGGAGTCGCTGGGAGTGCCGGAAGCCCAGCCTTGCAGGCGCTTGCGGCCGTTGATGAAAGCGGCGCCGGGGATTGCGATGGGCTCCATATCCGCGCCGACGACCAGCAGCGAACCGTTGCGGCCGAGTCCCTGAAAAATCTCGGACATAGCTTTGGAACTCGGGGCGGTGGCGAGAATGACGCGTGCGCCGCCCAATTTCTTCAACTGTTCGGCCGCGCTGCCGTCGTTACTGTCAATATAGTGATGCGCGCCAAGTTTTTTCGCGAGCGCGGCATTTTTCGGGCCGCGTCCGACGGCCGCTACGCGATAGCCAAATTTATTTGCGAACTGGATGCCCAGGTGGCCAAGTCCGCCGATACCTTGCACCGCAACGAGATCGCCGGGAAGGGCGCCACTGTGGCGTAGCGCATTAAATGTGGTAATACCCGCGCACAGCAGCGGAGCCGCTTCGGCGGGCTCCAGTTCATCCGGAATCCGCGCAACAGCTTCGATAGGCGCGACCAAATATTCCTGATAGCCGCCGTCATAAGTTATGCCCGTGATCTTCGTGGTTTCGCAGTTGGCGAAATCGCCTGCACGGCACGCTGGGCAAGTGTTGTCCTGGCCGCCGTGCCAGCCGACACCTGCGCGGTCGCCTTTTTTCCAGGCGGTCACTCCGGAACCGACCTCATCAATGACCCCGGCAATTTCATGGCCCGGAATGCGCGGATATTGCAGACCTGGCCACACACCTTCTTTGGTGAAGACATCGCTGTGGCAAACGCCGCAGGCTTCGACCTTGATGCGAACCTGGCCGGCGCCGGGCGAAGGAACTTCGCGCTCTAGGATTTCAAAATCTCCCTTGGCTTTGGGAACCTGTACCACTTTCATTTTTGCCATAGTGCTGATTCTCCCTCACCAGAAATGGACGCCGCGCGAGCGTTGGATGCGAGGCTTGGGTTGCTGGATACGCGTTTCTTGTGAACATGAAGATGATTATAAATCGGCTTGAACAAACTGGTCGCGACTTGCGGGCAAGCGGAAAGGATTCGTATACTGACGGCCCGGCCTTGTGACGGCACTTGCGGGTGGGTAGCCTGCTAATTTTTCAAGAATGTCACGGGCCAATTTGAAGAAAATAGCGGCAACCGCAGTCGAGTATTGGTGTGCAAAGCGGCGAAGCGTAGCCGTGCACTGTGTGCGAATAAAGGAGCGTTTGGGATGTCGCAAGGGACTGCACCGGAAGAAATGAATGTTTACCAGAACGCGGAAGCGCGTTTTGAAGAAGCGGCAAGGAAGCTGGGGCTGGAACAGGGGATTTATAAGTATCTGAAATATCCCGACAAAGAAGTGACCATGTACATTCCCGTCGGAATGGACAACGGGACGCTGGAAGTGTTCACGGGATATCGCGTGCTGCACTCGACGGTACGCGGGCCGGGCAAAGGGGGAATCCGCTTTGCGCCGGACGTGAGTCTGGATGAGGTACGCGCGCTGGCCGCCTGGATGACCTGGAAATGCGCGTTGGTGGATATCCCGTTTGGCGGGGCCAAGGGCGGCGTGATCTGCGATCCGCAGAAGATGTCGCGCGGAGAGCAGGAGCGTTTGACGCGGCGGTACACGGCGGAGCTTTCCAGCTGGCTGGGGCCAGAGCGCGATGTGCCCGCGCCGGATGTCGGCACCAATGAACAGACGATGGCCTGGGTAATGGATACCTACTCGATGCACGTGGGCCAGGCCACTACGGCGGTGGTTACCGGCAAGCCGATTGAACTGGGCGGCTCACGCGGGCGCAAGGAAGCCACCGGCCGCGGAGTGATGATTTGCGTGGATAAAGCGGTTGAAAAGTTGGGGATGCAGAAAGAAGGTTGCCGCACGATTATCCAGGGATTCGGAAACGTGGGCTCGATGGCGTCTGACCTGATGTCCAAGGCGGGGTACAAAATCATCGGGCTCGCCGATATCGGCGGCGGCCTCTACAACGAAAACGGATTCGACATTCCAAAAGTGATTGATTGGGTCACCACCCAGAAAAAACCGCTGCAGGAATTTCCCGGTGGCGGAACCAAGATGAGCTCGCGCGACGTGCTATTCCAGCCGTGCGAAGTCCTCATCCCCGCGGCAATTGAAAACCAGATCACGGAGAAAAATGCCGCCAATGTACAGGCCAAGATCCTCTGCGAAGGCGCCAACGGCCCAACCACCTGGCAAGCCGACGCAATTCTGGACGCAAAGGGCGTCTTCACCGTGCCGGACATTCTCGGCAACGCCGGCGGAGTGACCGTCAGCTACTTCGAATGGGTACAGGACCGGCAAGGGTTCTTCTGGCGCGAGAATGAAGTCAACGAGCGCCTGATGGACATCATGGTGAGAGCGTTCGATGTGGTCGTAAAGTACGCGGAAACGCACAAAGTCAATAACCGCATTGCTTCCTACATGGTGGCAATTGACCGGGTAGCTAAAGCGCTAAAATTGCGCGGAATCTACGCTTAAAGCAGGTAATCCGAAGCAGTCCGAGCAGACGGTTATGGCCGGTCTGGCGTAGGCAAGATAATCGAAATAATTTTAGTTGCAAAATTGCTCGCACAGTAGATAATGCCGCGCTGGGAAGGTCCGCACCGTGCGCCCGAACTCAGACTTGGCTGGCACACACAAAAACGAAAAGCAGCACCGGCGCGAGCTTTGCCTCGTGGGCCGGTGGATGTACGAGCGCGGCTATATCGTCGCTTGCGAGGGGAATTTATCGGTGCGCCTCACCGATACCCGCATCCTGACCACGCCCACCTGTATGAACAAAGGGATGCTGGAGCCCGAGGATCTGGTGATAGTGGATCAGGAAGGCCGCCAGCTCGAAGGGGTGCGTAAAGCATCGTCTGAAGTGCTGCTGCATCTGCTCTTTTACCGGTCGCGCCGGGACGTAAACGCGATCTGCCACGCTCATCCTGCCACCGCAACTGGGTTTGCCGCCGCCGGGCGCGCGCTGGATCAGGCGCTGCTGCCGGAAGTTGTGATCGGGCTTGGCAAAGTGCCTTTGGTGCGTTACGCCACGCCGGGAACACCGGAATTGAGCGCGGCGATCGAGCCTTACGTACAGAACTACGATGCACTGCTGCTGGCGAATCACGGCGCGGTGACCTGCGGGCCAGACCTGCTCACCGCGTTTTATCGCATGGAGACGGTCGAGCACACCGCAAAAATCACGCTGGCCGCGGAAAAAGCCGGCACGCCAAGACTTTTCTCCAGCAGGGAAGTGGCAAAACTGATGGCGGCTCGTGCCCGCTACGGCGTACAGTCCCCGCCCGGCGGCGGCGCCGATCTGCCGGTCACCAGCGATGAAGAAGAGAGCGTGACCGACCAAGTCACCCTCAAGCGCGAAGAACTGGATGCGCTGATCGAAGACGCGGTACGCAAAGACCGCGCTAGGCGATAGGTTCCCACGGTCAGTTTTGTTCGAACCAAGCCCCGTCACTGCATGCTGGAGAAAACCCGATGGATGAAGCACAGGCGCTATTCGAATCGATTCGAAGCGGCGACACGGGGAAAGTGCGCGAACTCGTCGGTGCGAATGCCAGTTTGGTGAATGCCCGGAATCCGCAAATGCAATCCGCCGTGCTGATGTCGTGTTATCAGGGACGAAAAGAGATTCGCGACCTGTTAATCGAAAAGGGCGCAACCCTGGAACTGCATGAAGCGGCGGCTGCAGGAAATCTGGCCCGCGTGAAAGAGCTCGTGGAGGCTAAGCCCGAGCATGCGACAAGCTACTCGCCGGACGGATTTCCCGTTATGGCATTAGCAGCGGCATTTGGACACGAAGACGTTGCTCGATTTCTGCACGCGAAAGGGGCGGACATCAACGCGGTCGCTACGAACGGAACCGGCTACACGGCACTGACCGGCGCCGTCGCAAGCGGCCATGCCTCCATTGCGAGATGGCTAGTGGAGAGTGGCGCGGACGTGAATCATCGCTACGCCAAGGGGCACTCGGCACTTCTGGAAGCCGCCGCCAACGGAAAACTTGAAATCGTAAAGACGCTGGTCGCCCACGGCGCGGACTCGCACATGCGTACCGAGGGCGGCAAGAATGCGCTGAATTTTGCCCAAGAGCGCGGGCACAACGAAGTGGCCAAATATTTGCTGGAACTTGGATTGACCTCGTAGCCTAGGAACCACCCCCGCCTTGGTTTCCCATCATTAAGCGCCCGTGCGTTCTGGGCCGACCGAGGAAAGAGCACAGGCCTATTCCGCATTTATGGCCTACGCCGGAAGGTACAGCTTCACTTGCGACAAAGTGGTGACTCACGTCGAAGTTGCCTCGCCACAAAACTGGGTCAACACGGACCAAACACGGTTCGTGACCCTGCAAGGCAATCAAAGGTTTGTGCGAAACACGCCCATGTTAAGGGCAGGTATCATCGTGGCCATTGAATCGGCGTGGGAGCGGTTGAACTAGTGATTACTTCGCTCAACGGTTTGACAAGAACCTTAGGTTCGCCCATGCCTTAGGGAAGGACCTATGCCTGAGTCAATGCGAACCACACGCCCGTCGCAAGAACTCCACACTGTCACTATTAGCAGGTTCCAGCAATTCCACTCAGCGCTGTAATTCCCACGAGTCAGATTCCCACGCCTTGGAGGTTATGGTAGAGCAGCAACTTTTGAAAGGTACCAAACCATGCTCAATGCCATTCTTTTTGTGATACTTGGCTTGGTCGCTTTTTGGGTGCTGGCTGCTATTTTTGAGGCAATAGGATCCACAAGGCATCGCTATGTTGCACGAGGTCTTGCGGCGTTGCTCACCATCGCTGGAGCATGCATCGGCACGGGATATCAACATTGGTGGCAGGTCTTGATTGGAATAGGGGCTGCTTTTGTTTATCTCCAGACATTGAAGTCTCAGGACAAATCGGCGCAAGAATCAAAATGAGGAACGTTTCGCCAGTCCCTTTCCTAGCCCGATGGGCCGCTGGCCGTGCCGAGTCATTGGAAATTCTCTGATAGGAACGTGGAGAGCACATCCGCCTGGCGACGGGAAAAACCGTGGACCACAATGACTATGTGCATCGCGCTGTTGAAGCGTCCATCCACATCGGGCTGGTCATTCTGCTGGCCGCCACTTGTTTCTTTATTTTGCGCCCCTTCATTCCCTTGATTGGATGGGGCATCATCATCGCGATTGCCATTTACCCGCGCTACCGACAGTTGCAGCTCGTACTTGGCGGTCGTGGCGTCCTCGCTGCTGTCCTTGTCACCCTGCTACTACTAGCTTTCTTGATTGTTCCTGTGGTCTTGCTCTCAGGAACACTGATTGGGGGTATCCAGGCTCTCGCAGCACACCTCAAGGACGGAACCCCAATCATCCCACCGCCCCCCGCTGGCGTGGAAACCTGGCCTGTTGTTGGCATTCCCTTGAAAAGTGCATGGAGCCTGGCTTCAACGAACATTACCGCCGCGCTAGGGAATTTCGCTCCTCAAATCAAGGCGATCGTCCCTGGCCTGCTCTCGGCTTCTGCGGGAATAGGCCTCACCGTTCTGCAATTCGCTCTCTCCCTCATCATTGCCGGAGTCCTTCTCGCTAACTCGCGGGGTGCTGCCGGTACTGCGCACTTCTTAGCCATCCGTATATTTGGCGACAAAGGCCCGGAGTTTGAGCAGCTCGTCGGCTCCACTATCCGCAGCGTCACGATAGGAATCCTGGGGGTGGCTCTGATCCAATCGGTTCTCGCGGCTCTTGGTTTTCTTGTAGCAGGATTGCCGGGTGCTGGCTTGTGGACCGTCGTGTTTCTAGTTGCCGCATTGCTACAGGTGGGGACACTGGTCCTGATTCCCGCCGTGATTTACGTGTTCGCGACATCTAGCGTCACGAAAGCCGTGATTTTTATGGTTTGGTGCCTCATCGTCGCCCTGGTAGACAACACTCTAAAGCCACTGCTGTTAGGGCGAGGCGTCGCAGTTCCCATCGCCGTCGTATTTCTCGGTGCGATTGGAGGATTCGTAGCGATGGGCCTTATCGGCTTGTTCGTTGGCGCGATCGTTTTGTCGGTGGGCTACAAGTTGTTCCTTGCCTGGCTAGCTCGAACTCCTGCGGTCCTTGAGGAGACTTGATCTACAGCGGTCCCTCGCTCGATCACAGATGTTCGTGGAGGCAATCACAATGATTTTTACAGGCATTACGATTACATTTCTTAAACAGCTCTGCTTTGGCCTATGGCTGACCCTTCCTCTGTTACTGAGCCTGGTAGCGGGAATAACTCTGTTAGGGTATGGCGTGGGAAGGAAGGAGGGCTGGTCGCGCCTGGACACCTTTTATTGGTCATTTGTCACCGCAACCACAGTCGGTTACGGCGATTTCCGTCCGGTCGAAAACGCCTCGAAAATTGCTGCCGTTCTGATCGCTTTCTTGGGACTAATGCTGTCGGGCATCATCGTTGCGGTTACCGTTCATGCTGTGAATTTGGCTTTGGACACGCGTCACTAGCCCTTAATCGCACTTTGGGCGCGAAAAAGGGACCACCGCCTTGGGAGGGGTGGAGAAAGGGATCTGGCAGGCGGTAACGGGAGGAATTTTGAAGGCCAGAAAAGCTAATTAAGGAAGGGCGCATTCCGTTCGGGCTTACCAGGCAGGAATCACGCCCAGGCTCTGCGGGATTCTTAGGGATGGTCGGTAAAAACAGTCTCCGAAATCAACCGACTGTACGGATACCAGCATGCTCAGGTGCGCCTTGCTTGGCGCTGTCCCAACGAGCTCACCGGGACAAGCCTTGATCTCTGCGGTTTGGCCAGAGGCTAGTGGCGACGAACTGTGTGCTCGGTGAGTACCTCCTCCATCACCTGAGCTAACGAGGAGCTCGAGATCGAAAGTCTTAATGTTTCGGTCGCTCCGATTGTGGACTTTATAGGTGGCACAGCTATGCATCGTATAACGCATAGTATATTCCTCGTCGGAAACCGAAAGCGACGTGCCTTGTAAGTTGACTGAAACGATCTCAATCGGCGAATCTGGCTGTTCGACTAGGTGGACTAGCTGCGCGATGTTATCTGGTCCCGCGACGGTCGGTTGGCTTGCTTCGCCTTGGACAATAAACCCACAGGCGTCTCTTTGCCCTTGTT